>Ga0210059_1003974_pt1 | contig 23821 bp, 12 predicted proteins | sample Ectturendosymbi2_FD_188042 | JGI IMG/M metagenome (GOLD analysis project Ga0210059, IMG submission 188042) | Ecteinascidia turbinata endosymbiont from Florida, USA - Sample 2 (SPAdes) (version 2) | ecosystem: Host-associated > Tunicates > Ascidians > Unclassified | place: Key West, Florida...
TCACAGGCGCCCCAGACCAGACCGTCCGTTTCCACGGCCCGGACGCATTTCTCCACTTCCTGCATGTCCGTCTCATCGTCCCAGGGCTTCACGTCGAGGACGATGTTCGATTTCGCGACAACCGTAGGTTCTGACGAAACAAACGAACAACAAAGGCGATAATTGTGACGCACCATGCGCTGATAGGGTTTCGCCTCAATCAGGAAGTGACGTAAGTCACAAGCAGAGGGAACATGCTTAGACAGTCAAACAATTTCGAACAAAAGCGGGAAGGGTTCGAATTTTGTTTTCTGACATGCGCAACGCATTTGAATGCGAAGTCAGTCGGTGACGTAGCGCGCGCAACAAAGGACGTCAGTTTTGACTGTGAATCAAATGCAGGGAATAGTTCGGTGAAACTGTCTATCTCGGTAATAAACAAGGTCATCGCTATTTTCCGCCAGTTTTCGCCACATTTCGTCAGTTTTCGCCACTTTTCGTCCACTGAAGCAAAGTTTTGCATGAACTTGTTCGGTTTTAATGGAGTCAAACGAAAGAAGCATGAACCGGTTCTCGAACGAACTTTTAGCTTTCTTGGCGGCGTAAGCAGCGAGACGCTCCTGTCGGACTCTCTCGGCCTCCTCATCGACCTCGTCATCGTCGGATCCAAACAGATCGATGTCGTCATCGTCATCGCTTGCGTCACCATTCGTCACCGCTCCAGCGGGTCCGTAGCTGTCGATTGGCTTTTTCACACCGGGAAGGCTGTGACAAACAAATGAAAATGACAAGAAAGGTTTTGCGACAAAAAGCAAAGGAACCGAATTTAATCGTTTTACAAATGACATGCTGTTCTTGCTGTTCAGGCGTCTGATTGGCTAAAAAAAGGGTGTTGCCACCAGTGCTAGCAGTAGTATACAGTAGGCCAGGGGCCTCCAGACTTTTTTGCCCGAGGCCATACATTACATTCTACCGTACCATATCAACAAACATTACATTTATAATATTACAACAAATTACATTCTACTGAATATTACAATACTACTGAATATTACAACAAATTACATTCTAATGAATATTGTAATAAATATTACAACAAATTACATTCTACTGTACCATATCAACAAATGTTTCGTAAATATATTCTTTTTTCATTATTGACAAAATGGCGTCGCGGGCCGTAGTGTGGAGACCGGTGGTGTAGAACAGGGATCTCCAAACTACGGCCCGCGGGTCAAATCCGGTCCGTCCAGCGGAGACATTTTGTGAATAATAAAACAATAATATATTTCCGAAAAACTTTGATTTGGCAGAATGTAACATATCCCGAAAAAATCAATTACGTAAGATGTCCGGCCCTCCGACTTTTGTGTAATAGTTTATGGCCCTCGGACAAAAACGTTTGGAGATCCCTGATTTAGAAGAACGCACTCACAAACAGTTACTGAATGAAGAAAAGTCAAACCCAACACAAAGAAAATACAATTTAGTAGCACCGCAGCACCAGATATATATACAGTCCATCGACAACATGGCGCTCTGACGACACGTAAGCTTGTTTTTGATGGGACGAAGTCATATCTTACACGAACAGGTAATTTTGAATCAAATATATCAATTTATTTCACGGACTTCATGCAACCTCAGTCCACAAACCTCACTGAAATAAGATCATTCTGTTTGAACAAGATTTTTAAGGACTAGGACCCTGGATGGTTACGTGAAATCGATTTCCTATTTTAAAAACTTGCTGATTGATTCGCCCACGCCATCTTGGTGGAGACTAATTACTTGAACGCAGATACGCGCAAGTCCGCATCATCGCAAAGTCGTGAAAGTAAAAGCGCAGTCGATTGATTCCTTGAAAGCTTGCAATAAACTTTTGACTTTTTGTTTCATCTCAACAGCTACTCACATGATCGTCTCAGACTGATGAGGTGCCACAGATACATTACATTCCAAGTCTGATCAGGCTTTTTTTAATGCTTGACCTTGGTGACCGTCAAGACATTTTGAGAGACAGCAACTGTTTTATCTCAATACCGAGATGGTCATAAGGCAAGGTTGTGGTGAATGTTGGTAATGGTAGTAAAGTGAGGTTATGTTGTATTTTTAGAGATCGTTGGAAAAATTGAGAGATCGGCCGTTTCGGTCTCTCAATAATACCTTGAAAAACACAGAGTCTGAGAACAAATACACTATAAATCTAACACAACTCGTACTAAAACGTTTCGCAACAGCTACTTGCCCATGCATTCACACATTGCTACCAATTCAACTCGAAATGATGCAGGAAACATACCTGCCAAACGTTGACTTGTACGATAGAATATGTTTGAACCACCTCAGTGCATGAGGGAAGTCCTTTGATGGAGGTCCATTGACAGCCTCAAACACAACAACATCTGCCTGGGAGGGAACATACCTGCAAGTGAGGTTCGTCTGTTAAAATGTGGAGTGGATTATCATACTCAATAAACCAACCCAGTGAAAATGCATGGAATAGAACATGCATCCTGTAAGTTTGCAATCAAGTGCATTCGTATCATTTTGCAAATAGTCAGCAAAACAGATCGATCATAGAAGAACACCATATTTTAAGTGTAACGATAAAACCGAATACCACGTAAAGAACCTGGTCACATTTCAGGGCATAGAATTCATACTCAGAAAGGCGCAAATGGTGCAAAAGCACAGTTACCAGCAGCGAATTTGCTTTGCTGCATCCAAGCTGAGAAACGCACGATTTACTTTCAGCTAGCAAAGTTTTTATCAAATAAAAACTGAAGTGCTTTTCTGCAGTTTGACATCAAATTGCACCAGGTTAAAAAGTTTTAGTGTATGCCCACCCTGCGAAAAAATACAACATTTTTTGCCTTGGTGACCTGACCCCTTTCTTTCACACTCACAAACTTATGGTTCAACACCCAAGGTGGCACATGCAGCACAATAATAACAAGTAAATAGTGAAAACTGATTGTATGCAAAGCGAAAACTGGTTGTATGCAAGGGAAGAGAGCTGGTTGTCCGCAAAAGCATCAATGTTTGTAGAAGTCACAACTTTGCAATAGATCTTGAAATTTTTCTTGTGCTAATCTCAACAACAATCAAGAATAAATCAGAAGCCAGCCTACACTAAGTTCACTTCTTTTCAAAATGTTGATTTTTTTCAGAATAGCCAACTAAATGTTATTAGAATTGAATGAAGAACTTTAAATTTTCTATTCCCAAATATCTCAAAAAATAGGAGATATTTTTGCTCAGTATTTTTCCTTAGGGAAGTTAAGCCCAGCCCATACAAAACTTGCTTTGTTAGATAGAATGTTTTAGTTTAGAACAGTGGTTCCCAACCTTTTTTGATGCATTCCTCCCTTTTCTCATTTTGGAACTCTTCATTCCCCCCTTGTGACACAAAACTTTTTTCATTCCTCCCCTTATTACACGAGCCCGCAGGAATATTTGATCTTCCAACATATTCTTTCTCACCTGCCTTTTATCTGTCACGGTGTAGCTTATTGTTCGAGTTTGTAAGCTAGTGAACAAAGGTCTTTGTTGACGACAATAACTTGTTTAATGAAAGTGGGACAAAAACTATTTGTTGTCAAACAATGGCACTAAAGTTTGTCAACAAAAATGTGTGATAGTTCAATAACTTACAAATATTAAGTAATATAACTAACTGAAAGAGCCAACGTCAACTTAAAAAAGAAGTGCAACACTTACAGTACAATGAATAGGCAACTTAACTTACAAAGTGAAAATTCCTCCCATGAATGACATAACAAGCTGAATGGCATAACAAGCAATAAGAGGAAATACAAAGGAGCATAGACGACACAAAGATTAATCAAAGAAAAAGAAGAAATCAAAGAAATTCAGAAATAAAAACTGGTAATGCAAAAATCGCTTATGAAATTAGCCTACATTAAGCCACCATTTTATCTTTTTAGCAGATTCACCTTTCAGCAAATTATAATTAAGTTTACCATTCACATGCGGTTCCATGCACTTATTTGTGAAACATTCAAATGCCCTAAGCCCGAATGAGATCAAAATGTTTTTATCAGTTTCAGCTTGGAGATTGTGTCTTGGATTTGAAAATTGGATATTTGAAAAAAATGTTTTTTTTATTGGGAAACAATGGTGTGGTTAGTCTGTTTGTGTTTCGCTTCATCTGCGTAATCATTAACCACTTGCAATCAGTTTTTTCTTTGCTTTGATCCATTTAATCTGTCTGTCTCTCACTTTATTTGTTACAATAGAAGTTCTGTGACCTGGATTAATACAATAGCTTTGATTTCCAACTATACACGCTTTCTTAGTGTTTTTTCTTCTGCCTAAAGCAAATACATATGTCAATGAAACATATTTTTCGGTCTGTGACCGAAAAATCCCCAAAAAACAGGTTGAAACACAGTCAAGGGAAATGTTTTTGATTTTTCAAACAGCTCCATTAGTAGTTAGTTGCATGGCTGCTGTTCCGTTGGTAGCAACTGCCTTATACTTCTTCCAATCAAATCCATGGCTTTCAATGAACTCATTCACTTTGGCGAAGATGGCTTGAGCACTTGAGCAAACTCCCATGTTAAAGACAGCACAACTCAATAATGGTTTTTGTTACCTGACTGGCAAACCAACAACACAAAATCAACTGAACCTCTTCTGAAATATCTGCTATTTCATCGAAATGAATACCAAACAACTGAGCTTTCTTCAGCTTGTCATGAAGTTGTTTCAACAAATCTTCCGAAATATGAAGACATCTACGTTTAGTTGTATTGCTTAATAGTGGAATTTGTCTTACTTTGGAAACGGCTTTTTTTTCTCCATGGAAACAGCTTTTTTTCCTCCATCGACAATGACATTCTGGAGATGCTTCAAAGATTGCCTTTGACTTATTTTGATGAGTAGAATATTGCGACCTCACACATTTTTGAGATGTCCAGTAGCCAAATTACTTTTATGAAATACAGTTGTATAAAATAGGCAATGCCCAGAAGGATACGGGTTCAGCATTTCGTCTTTTGTGTGACAAAGCTCATACAGGATGCAAGTATCGCTCCTCCATTTGTGCTTCTTACCAATACAAGCCTTTTTCTCTTGAATAACTTTCTTTATAACTGTACACTGCTAAAACTCGACCTTACTCCTGGAAAAGTGGGCTACTTTGCACTCAGCATGTGGCTTGCTGACATCCGTACTCTCACTTGATTCACTGAAGTATTTCCTTTGATAGTTACTATTTTCTTTTTTATAACTACCTTTCAGGTTTTTGCTATTAAATTTTTCTTTAAAAAATTATGCATGTCAATTTTCTTTGAAGATCAAGAAGGAACTTACTGCAATACCTTTCAAAAGTACAAGATGATAACAGCTTAAAATCTGAACTGAAAAAATGCAAAGTTAAAATTAACATAGAGGTTACTCACTTCCTCTTGGTATAAGTTCTCGCTTAGCTCTAGCTAACTGCTTGAAAAGCAATGTGGAAAATATTGTTGTGTCTTACTACAAAACAATAATCATTGCAGAAAAAAGCATGGTTGGTACAGCTTACAAAAAATTCAAGCTGGAGAAATGGTTCCCAAACTATTCTTACAGGCATACTCCCGAGTGATGTTGCATTTAACACTTTGGCCCCGGGTGGATTCAGGATAACACTTTGACACCCGATTTTCAGAAAAAAAATGCCTAAATGCATGTGGCTTTGCTCAGGAATATCTCCGCTTCTGTACGGGTTGTGGACCTAGTCAAAGCGTCAAAAGACGTGGTAAGTCTTCTAGCCTGCACTCCAAAAAAATGTTTTGCTTGGGGGGTGCAGGCTTTTTGTGAGTGACGTCATAAGTGGAGGACTTTTAGGCCACCTTGGCCCACTTTGCCTGGCCCTGGGTGCCAACCGTTAGGTGGTAGTATTTCGCTGAAGTTTTTACTGGAAACTAGGCTACGATCCAAGTCTTTTGATACTTTGGATGACCTGCTGGGGTATCAGGTTCAAAAGTTATGATCTAAACTAGTAAAAATATGTGACTAATTAGCTAATTAATTAGTTTGTTTATTTTAGATCATAACTTAACTTTTCAACCGGAAACGCTAAAAATTAGATCAAAGGCTCAAAAGACTCGGACTCGAGCTTAGTTTCCAGTGAAAACTTCAGCGAAACACTTTGGCCTAGCGGTTGGGCCCTAGGCCAGGCAACATGAGCTGAAATGACCCCAAAACTACTTCACTATGACGTCAGTCATAAACAATCCGCACCCTCAACCAAAACATTTTTTTCGAGTGCAATCTACTAGACTGGCCGATCCATTTGAGCCCTTAAATAGCTGTCTAGCGCAATCGGCAGAGGAGCTAAGGCATTTGTAAAGCAACCGAAAACTGCTGTTTTTTAGGCCGAAATCGAAGTACGAATATATTTTATGCCGGCTCTCAAAGTGTTAAAGAAAAAAGAATATGTGATGGTCATCTGACCAACATTACATACAAACAGGTGGGAAAAGACAGACAATGCATCCTGCCCGATAGATATCTGTGAAAAGTTAATACATCTGCGCTGAAGCAAAGGACATATGTGGGACAATCTTGTGACTGTTCTTGAATAGCACACATCAGGTACAACCCTGTACACCCCATAAAGTTGGTACACCCCTGGAAAATTCTGGTACACCCTGGGGTGTACGATACACCCGGTTGACAAGCACTGGCCCAGACTATCTCAACTAACAAATCAAATGCACACATGGATTGCTTCAAGCTTACAACGTCAACAAAAGGCTTGAAACGTTTAACGATTTCTGTCAGTTCTGCACTGCAGGTTGAGAAGTTGCGGAGTATATGCCACAGACTACTGTGCTGGACTAGAGCCTGTATCGAAAAGTTACAACTTATTACAGTCAGAAAGCACAAGGTCTTGACGAAAAAAGGCCATTCTGCTGCGAACTCACTGCACAGTACGAGTACCTGCACTCACACTGCAACAAACAAACACACAAACGAACATGAACACAGCTACACACAAAACTTGAAGGGACGAGTGACAGACACAAGTCACAGTACTTTCGTAGTTCAGTTCAAAGTTTACCCGTCAATATAGCTTTTGTCTTCCAAATGTGAGTTCAACAATTTGATTCCACTGTCAGCTTTCAGATTACCGAAACCCATTTTTAATGTGGCAGCTTTGTTATTCAACAAACAGTTTTACGAACTCTAGCACTCTCTCCACAGTAACCGGCCAGCAGGCGATCAAGAACGCTAAGGACTGAGAAAACGTGTCACATTCTCCCAATCGCCATGGCACAAAATAATCCACAGCGGCAGAGAAAAAATGTTTTTCTAAAAGTAGGAGGCAGCGCATCACTTTCCCTTGCTTATGAATTGGCAGTGAATACGAAATGGCAATGAATACTTATCAATCATTGCCAATTGATAAGTAAGTGAAAGTGGTCGAATCATATTTGCAGATTCACAAGCCCTTCGGGTCAGAGTCATGTAAAAATTTTTCGAGTCCAGTAAGAGCTGAGTCATGACTTCTGACTTGTTCGAGTCGAGTCACAAAAACTGTGGAGTTATTGGTTTGCATGTTGATTTTGTGATGGCTTGTATTAGTGAATAACGTAAAAAAGATAACGACGCGCACATGTCTCAAAACATCGGCATTCGGCAAGTACAATGAGGGCACAGTTACCAGGGTTGCCAGGTCCAAGTGAACAATAAATGCCAAACCACTTGCAAAAAAATGCCAAATCGCTTCAAAAAATGCCAAACAAACTGAAACAGGCTGAATGCTGTTGGTTTTGATATTACCAGATGAGTAATTTAGCAAAAACACAGTGGTGCTTGTGAACAAGTTGCTAATTACAGCATATGAAGCAACAAACAAATATTGTTTTTAGAAAAACAAATAGAATTAAAGTAGAAAAGTTCTTACTCAATTTTCACCCTTTGTTGATATACAAGGTTTTGTCCCTGAAGCCAGTGTTAGAACAAAATATGTTACCATTTACTTTTGCTTGAAAATGCTGAATAGAAAATAAGCTACGTACGAAATGCTGGAAACAATAAATCACAGTTCATGAAAATACACATGCACCATCACGCCATAGTTTCCAATCACTTGATTCTAGAAACCAAGCATTAGACATGTCATAATTCCACAAAATATCTAGTACAAAAGGAAAATCTACCAAATTTGGCTGTTCTGGTATACATTTATAGCAAGATCTGCTACGTTCACAATTTACATTGGCTTAACTGTTTTTAACTGGGGAAATCTGCTAAATTGGCTTTATCATGGTTTACACTTATATGAAAATCTGCAAAATCTGGCAGCACTGTTTTGTGCTTATACTAAAATATTGCTAATGGCTGCACTGATATGCACTTATTACATACATGCAAGCATGAAGAATACCAATAATCTGCAATTAACAACACACACTGTACCGTAGATCTTTTCTTAAAAGAAACTTAAATACTGTATAGCACAACAACTAACCTGATTTGTATAGACTTTTATGTTTATTTTCCGAAAACCGCACAGTCTACACTGCTCAAAACTGCCGCAGTTTTCGAAGTCTTTCCCAAAAAAGTATCATGTCTTTTGCCCTATGACGTCACTTAGACGGCAAAGCCGCTTGTGTCTTCAAGAATGGGACCGTGGTAGAAAAGAGAGGACCTTTGTCCCGAGAAAAAGTTCTATAATTCCAAGTCGACAGCAGTAACTGAGACATAGGTTTCAAAAAAATGCCAAACAATGTTTTTTCATGCCAACACCATCAAAAAAACCAAAAAACTGCCAAACTATGACGTAGATGCCAAACACCTTTTTTTCATGCCAAACAACTTTAAAAAAGGTCAACTTTCTGGAATTTGGCCTTAAAAATGCCAACCTGGCAACCCTGACAGTTACGCTCAAACGCGCACAACACGTCACACATATATATACCAGTATTGAACATGATCCGGTTTCCGGATCGCGATCCAATCGGATTCTGCAATTAGGAACCGGATCGGAATGGATTTCGAAAAAAACAACCGGATCAGATACGGATATCCAAACTGCATTGATCATTGCAGTAAAATGCTTAATCAGAGTGTTTTTGGGATATAAACCGGATTGGATCAAATATTTGGACAGGTCGACCAGATTAGGATCGGACCGGATTACTCAATGAAAATTTTGAACTGGATTAGGATTGCGAAAATCTCCAATTTGTTCAACACTAATATATACACACGGGTTCATGCACTAGTACCATGCACGAATATCATCAACATCGCCTTTTCATTAGGATGTGGTCGATTTGGCAAAGAGTTTAGTAGCACACATAATCTCATAGTCGTTCCGATGTTTTGTGGACTCGCAGAGGGCGCGCAGTGCAGCATTCACTCGAAAACAACCTTGTGGCCAACAACCTCGTGGCCCACGGTGCAAGCAAGCAGATATGGACGCCCCACAGACTGCTCGTCGGTCTGCTTTATTCAATCGCAAGCAGGGCCGGATCAAGGGAGAGGAACAACGGGGGCAATTACCCTAGGCTCCCCGCTCCAAGGGTACCCCATGATGACAATTCTTTGTTTTAAATAAAATTCTCGTTTGAAAAATTGTCATTCAGACGCGATACAAGAATACAAATCTATATTCCGATGTTGCATTACATAGGCTATATCTATTGATTTCTCTACAAGTTTGACTTTCTGTCAGTTTTAGTAATCACTACTCGATGTAAATATTTTCGGTTTTGTTCAATGCTAACATATTTGAATTTTGCTTGCAACTTTTTCCTAATAATCGTTCTTTTGGCGTGAGTATGATCATGGGTGGCGGAACCTTTTTCAAAGGGGGGGACACAAGTGCACGTCAAAAAACTATAGAAAATTTGTGTAGCTTGAATTGGGAACTGTGACGTCACAATTAAAGCATAGAAATATGACGTCATTACTTATACACCATATGAAGGTCTAAATAACACTATTTTAGACAAAATTACACCACTGTGAAAACGTATCAGTGAACCACCTGAAATTCAAATAGGCTGTGACAGAAGAGACTAGGGTTGCCAATTTGGCCCTTTTGGGGCGAAATTTTAGAAATTTGGTTTGAAAATTTTCGTTTGGCCCTTTTCTACGATAGACTTGGCCACTTGCAAGAATGGATCTGACCACCCGGGTCCTGTCTGAGAAACCATAGGTTTTTGCTTTTTTGCCTGATTGATTGCAGATTTTCACCAAATTCTTATATTTTGAAGGTTTTCGATTACAAAATTTTGTAAGGATCCTCAGAGTTTCTGAGTTAATGTGAAAGGAAGTTCATCAGAATACCTAGGCTGAATGTTACTCGTTGCAGTTGTAGAGGTAGCAGTGAGAACTGTTACGTTACCTAACTTACTGTTATTCAGATGGTGCACGTGTTTGTTGGTTTTATTCATGGTGTGGTTGATCGCATTAACACTTACCGAGGATGGCAAATTAATCTCAGTTTATGGCTACACGTGGATATTAAGTTGTTCTCTTACGATCTTTCATCATGTACTTGTTTTGCTGTTGAGCTACAATTGTGATTGAAGAACTTTATCATTAAAAGAAATTACTAAGTATGGGTTCATATAACTTTGTAACTGCTGATAAATTTGGAAAAAATGATTGGCCTCTTGTCCTAGAATTTCGCTCCTTTTTGGCTTTTTTCGGAACTAAATTTGTCCCCTTGGCAAGAAGTAGATCTTGCAACCCTGGGGGCGACCCAAGTCAACAGCGTCACTGGGGCTTATCATACGATTTATTTTGACTGAATAAAACCGTTTGACGCTTGCGTCATTGAAATCCGTTTTCTTTCATTCTGGTTGGCATTGTTGTTGCTCTGTGGCGTTAGTTACGTAACAATAAGAGAAGTTCTCATGATATCTTCTCCATTGTTGAGTAACGTACGTCACAGAGCAATGATAACGTGAGTAAGTTCTGTGCTTTCTAGGCTCATTCATATTAGCTCGAGTTGTTGGACAATTTATCGTTCGTTTGAAATTATTCTCGAAATGGGAACTGTCCATCGGATTGGACTTCAAATCCAGTTCTATACAAATCTATTGCTTCAAAAAACATTCAGCCCGGTATGAATTATGTTTCAAAATATACTTAATTGCATAGGGCAGCTCGGTTTTTAATGGATGAAACCAAGTAAAGCTCGAACGAACGAACTGAATGATATGTTTTATTCAGGTCACCTGTAACATGAACACAAAAGGCTAGACATGGAACGAAAATATGTCAACAGTGACAAAGCTCAAAGAAAAGAGCCTGAGTTAACAACTTATTTTGAAGTGGGACCGTGAGTGGTGGCACAAATATACAAAGCATGCAAGCTCGCGTTCTGTGATATAAATCGTAATCGAAGACTCCAGCTAAGTTCGAGGAGCCTGTATATCGGAGTCACCACCGGGCTGTTCTAAAAAAACAAACACACAGCTTAAAAAACAGGAAAAAATAACATAGAGTCGATACTTGCCTTAGACACATTCAAAATCACAACTTTTCCACATTTTGAACACAAAAGTAGCATGACTGAATACTCATTCTACAACCGCATTAGATACCGGCATGCAAAGACAAGACAAATCATCCGTAGCAACAAGCAAGTTGTCTGCAAAGATGCCAATTGTGTTGCCATGCACAATTAAATGCAGCTGTTTAGTGTTGCCAATGTAAAAGCAAAAACACAGTTTAAATTGATCTGTTAAATATTTCATTTTGCGTATAAGAATCAGCAAAACTTCACTATTTGGAATGCGTTAAAACGCTTGAAATTAGGCTACACCAAATTTTAAAAGTGCGACACAAACTTTTCCTACACACAAGCATAGATGTCGGAAGGGGGCAGGAATTTGAAAATTTCAGCAAAAAAGGCTGTTTTCTTAGTTTCGAGTGATAAAAAACAAATCTCACCGCTGTTGGCCCCCCCTATAACAACTTTTGGAAAAATCCACTAGTGCTTCCCCCTGGAAAAGATCCTTCCGACACCCATGCACACAAGCATGTAAAATTGCACCAATTTTTAAAAAATTGTGTTTTGTTACACCACCTGTCAACACTGTTCAACAAAACTAATGCTGTAAGCAAGCCATAGCGGGTTACAGACTGTGCACGGTGTATTCTGCCATACGCTTACGAAATCCAGCCATTATCACTGCCAAATTACAAATAATAATGACAAAATATTGCAAACATTCTGCAACATTTTTTTCATCTACGATCTACTTTCACAGTCGACCCAATACCAATTTTGTTACTTAAACTTATTTAGGCAAAATTCGAAATTTAAAAGTGGGGGATGCAGGCCCATGCGGCCCCCCGGTTCCGCCACCTATGGGTATGATTATTATCTACTCATGCATCACGCCTACGCATAAATGTCGCGAACACGATAGTATTTGTGTGTTAAAACGAGTATAGTCCTCCCTAGCGTACGGAGGGGGGAGGCCACTGTGCCATGGCCACCTCCTCAGACCCTAAAAATGAAAAAATGTAAAAACAGTATTGTCTAAAGCTTGTTTCCAGAATGCACAGAAAGGCGTATTTTTAGATGTAATTTTGCAAAATTTTACCGGGGGCATGCCCCAGGTCACCCTAGAATGGTCGTGCCTTCGGCACTTTCCCTAAAGTTGATTTTTGACGTCACACGATTGTGACGAAACTTGGCCCCTCCCTCGGAAATTTTCTGCGTACGCAACTGATAGTCCTGCTGTGGTTGTTGTTTAGTATATAGCAGTGGTTCTTAAGTAATTGTCTTTTGTTTCCAGCCCCCTTGACTTTACTGTAAATAAGCTGTAAAAACAGATGTATTTATTGATCAAACTTTCCATATTGTAGGGCACGTAAGGGCTTGCGCCCCACTGCAAATTCATTGACGCCCTCTGTCAGGCACGTAGCCAGATATTTTGATAGGGGGGGACAAACAGCATCCAAGTCTCAGCATTTAAATATATAATGTCGCTTGTTTTTAAAGCATCATCCATAGAATATGCTTTTTCTGTCACTTCTTTTTCCGAATATTTCTGTTTAGATTTTAAGCCGGTAAATGGAAAATCTGCTTTCATTGAATTGACAAGTTTCGAAAGTTTGTTTTTGCTAATTTTCAAGCTTCTTCCTTGAATGAAAGCCACCGATTGCTCGTAAAACTTTCTTGCCAAAGCGTTTATGTAAATATTGATGCTATGAGTGCAAGATCTGAAGCATGCTTTTTTTCAGCCAGCATTGCAATTGATCCAGGCCGCTGCTGTCATTGTGATTGCTCTTTTTATGTTTACACGCTTCAGATACACCAACACACGTTCAATCGAAGCCGAGTAGCGACTTTGCTCTAAGATACCGACTCCCGAAGTAAATCTGTAAAACTTGCGTGCATGTACAGTAGACTAAGAAGAGGATCTTGTCCGATTCTTGAGCGACTGGTTGACGCACGCAATCGATAATTTAAACGCTAGATTCCCTCAACGCATTTGAAAAAAGTTTGGATTTTATGTCATTGAACGCTATGAAATGCGACTGCGGTAGCATTTTTGTACGCTATTTGCACTAAGCCTACTTCCCATAAACGATTAAACATTTATCTATCAAGCTTTTCAGAGAAAACAATAAAATTCACAAATATTATAAAGACATTTTCTGAATTGGGGAAAGTTATACATGCTCCCTAAACAAACCTGAATATGTTTGACCAGTCTACACAAAGTGTGAAAACGGTTGTGTATTTGCGAAAACGAAGCCACAATCAGTTATCACCACAGCTCTGCAATAAGTTAAGGGGCGAAGAGCCCCTGCAAATTTTTCTCCCCCACTGGACAAATGTGTTGGACATAGTTTAAAACTATTGGACATAGTTTTAAAATCTGTGCCCCTCTCAGAAAACTCTTCGCCCCGTGTGGCGGCCTGGAGATGGCGCCACATGTAAATAAATGGTCACCGCTAGATGGTGACCATAAGTTACAAGTCACTGTGATAGTCACCACAAGCGAATTATCGTAGTTCACTTATCCCTATATAATGATAGTGCAACCTAGTAGTAGCAGAGTGAACTCGTCGAGGGAGCTCTGTTGCTGCTGGTTGCTTTCCTGTTAGTTCATGCCCCGAATTGTTATCTTTCTCTTGTGCTTGCCTCGGCAGTTCAAGGCGATGCAGTCAAATGCAACACCCGCCTGGTGTCCAAAGCTGGTTACGGGCCTGAAAGTACATCACCGTCATAATCGTATTCACGCATCAGATTGCAAAACTGTGCAAAAACAAGAATCTACGATGCTCATTTAAAGCTACGGCTGATGCTGCAGTCAAGGGCAAAATATCACGTGGCAGAGTTATGAGAGAGGAAGTTTTGCGATGGTCTTCAAATGAAGTTTACATCACCATTAGGTGGGATGCAGCAAGCTGGTGCGCCAGAAACAGCTGCGAGAAGCGTTACGTCTTGTTTTACTTTCGGTGAGTGATTACGTGCGCGTATACGCAAGTTTGTTTTCATTATCACCAACTTCCACACAAAGCTTAAATCTCAAGAAGAGGCAGGGCCTTTGAAAGAAATTTTACCTGGGGTTACGAAGACCGATATTGGGTCCCCTAGCTTCATGGGTTTCTCGTGGAAACTTATATAATTTGTTTCTATTGATAAAACATTTACCATGCCAAAATTTAGAAATACATTAATTGTGATACCGGCATCTAGCTTATACACTAGCAATTTTGGCTTGATTACAGAAAAACTTGCATCCTCCCGGGCGCCAGTACCTATAAGGCCCGAGTACCATGTACCTCTTGTACCCCCCTCTGGTAGGCCCTGAGTAGAGGTGGCATGAATTCTCCAGCACGTACAGCGTACACAATGCTTGATTACTCATGGGAAATTGATAAAAGATACTGCTTTGTTCAGGTTCAACTAAAAGTTGTGGAATAGGTTTTCTCAAGCAGTTTTGTTGATTTGCACTGACGCATTTCTTTGGCTTACACATGAAAAGCTTGAATAAATTAAAAATTATTAGTGCTACATTCGGAATTGGAGGTGGCAATTGCCTCACACCCTGGCTACGCGCCTACCTTTTGTAGTGGCGCGCCCTCCCCGAACAATTGGTTTATTGTAGGGGCATCCAAACTATTTTGTCCGAGGGCCACATAAATTACTGTACAGCAGTTCGAGGGCCGGACATCTTACGTAATATGATTGTTTCAAAATATGTTCCATTCTGCCAAATCAACAAATGTTTCGTAAATACATTGTTTTTTCGTTATTGACAAAATGTCTGTGCGGCCGAATAAAATGCCTTCGCAGGCCGGATGGAATGGCTTCACGGGCCGGATTTGGCCCTCGGGCCGTAGGTTGGAGACACCTGGTGTAGAGTTAGCCCAGCCGAACTGCGACCATTTATTTTGTCACAAAGGGTAATTTACACAACTATTGTTGTGTTACATCATAAACATGAAAACTAGCCAAACCATTTATACCACATGCTATTGGTGTTCTGTCAGGAAAGGTTTTAATCAGTCGATTTGTGGAACGAATAAGCAGAAAACGAGATTGCAGCGTTTAGCTAGCGTGATGCCGGAATTTTTAATGCCTGAAGGAGGTAAAAAGCGCAAAGTTTGTAAGGAGGCAAAGCGCAAGAATCTGGCAATGTTAGCTAAAACCCCGCGACTGAATCGATTTTTTCCAGCAATACTTTCAAGCAACAACGTTTAAGCTGTGGCATTAACCAGAGCACCTGAAAATGCAGGTTAAAATCACGACACAAGCTTGGAAGCACTTTTCACACTGAGCGAGACTGGTCATATTCAGAGGCGATTCTAAGGGGGGGCCTGGGTGGGCCATGTCCCCCCAGATTTTTGCTTGGTGTCCTGCTTGGTCCCCCCAGTTTTTTTCCTAATTTTCCGTTCAAGTTCGTTTGGTTGACATATGCAGTAGTTAACTTTCGGTCAGCAATATTTTAAACGATAATTTAGTAACCCTCTAGCCTGCATTCAATATCTTCCAAATACAATGATAAGCTGTGTTGCTGTTTTTGACGGTCGGGAAACTAGTTTTCTATGACGACACACACCAGTAGTTGCTTAGATCCTGCGTGAAATTTAGTCAGACCGCAGTCGTGATGTTGAAAAATTCATTTCGAAACTAAGACACAGTCGCAGAAATGGTAAGATTGATCTTTGGTGCATTTCAATGTGAGATAAAACTGGGTCATATTACTTTCAGCAGATTGTTGCTTGTTCCAGTAGCAAAAGATTTGTGAAGGCATTAAGAATTGGTTTCAATTAATTTATACGAATTTATCCTGACTGCAGTACTGCGTTCTGCTGCCTTGTGTATATGACTTCGAAACATCTTACGTAAGTGTTGTTAGATTCATAAAGCGATTGTAGTTCGACGTTGATGTCATTTTGATTAGTGGCGAACTGCAGAGTTGTAAGTCGGGCCGGGCTTTTCGGGTCGGGTTAGGACTTAAGTTTGTCAAAATGTTTCGGGCCGATTTCGGGCCTGCATACAAAACTTTATTATAACATTCAGTGCAACGATTTTTTTCTTTCCTGACGTACATTTGTTGTGTTCACCGCGGTACTTCTGTGATTGAAGTGGTCGTGACTGTTCTTCAGCAAATTCTGTTTGCAAACACAGCTACGTTCTTTTGTTCTCTGCTAGGATTAGCCTCACACTCATTTTGAGAAGGCGACAGTGGTGAGTAAATTAGCACGCCATGGCTTTGCTTCGAAAAGATCAATCACTACCGCGCGTCTTGGCTTGTTTCAAGAAACGATGGCCTACAAACAGGCTTTTCATGCCTAGCGCTACACTAGATAGTTTCTTTTGTGCCCACAGCGCCATCGTGGATAGTTGCATTTTTTCCTGAGAAACATTACATTCCGCAAGATTATCGTTGACTAACAAGCTAAGTTTGTGTTTGTTTAAGCCAATGTTTTGGTCAAGGTGTGATAAAACCGTGCACTTGCAGTCAGTGGCGTAGCCAGCCCAAAATTTTGGAGGGGGCCAAAAAATTTGGGGGGGGCAAACTGTTTGATTTTAGGCGAATAACACTATTTTGTTTGGAAAAACGCCTCTCAAAGCACAAAATGACTTTATTTTTCAAACATTTTGGGGGGGCATGGCCCCTTTCGCCCCCCCGTCTACGCCTATGCTCGCAGCTATACCCATACGCTACGTTTTTTGATAACTCCGCAGTTGCGTGTATCTTGACTCACTCGGTAAAATTGGGTTTCTGGCTTAAATCGGGCTTCAAAGATAAATGTAGGACTCGGGCCGGGTTCGGGCCTCAAAATTAGGCCCAACTCTGACGAATCGGTCATTTTCTTTGGAAGCCGCAGAGCAATTTTTGCCTTTGGAAGTAAGAATGTTGGCAACCGCAGGGTTGCCAGACACCCTTTGAGAAAAAACTCAAACCACGTCTAAAAAAAACAAACCGGGCAAAAAAGCCAAATTTTTCAACAACATGAAATTTGAAATTATTTATTAATTGTAGGACATTTTAGAAGAATGAAGTTTTAGCATTCTTCATCTTCCACATTTTCCACTCGAACCTTTGGCATTATGGGTTGCCAGATATGCGACAACTTGATTCTTTTATGGATTGCCAGATACCGTTTGAGAATATACACCAAGCACTGTCTAAAAAAATCCTAATAAGACTTTTCAGCAAGATATTTAAAAAGCGAAGACACCAGTCTGATAGCATGTGCCAACTGCCTCCTACAAAGAGCCAAATATTGCGAAAAAAACGAACACTTCTTTGACGCCAACTGTCTCTAAAAAAGTCAAATTTGTGAAATGTGGCGTCAAAAAAGCAAATCTGGCAACCCTGTGGAACCGAGGCGGCCTGCACTCTCTTTTTCATTTGCTGACCTGTGAGTGGCGATAACGATTCTAGCGATCCTAAAGTAAAAATCCTGCCTTGCCAACACACGCGATTGTGGATGGCGTGGTCGGTCGAATTTTGCATGCGCTGGTAGACTGGGTCCAGATAAACTCTTAATGTTGCTACATTGATTCGGGGCACTGCGTTGGTTGGGTTCAACCCACTTCTGCGAGCTTTGTACTTGGTTTACAGCGGATTGCCATTGCTCTGTTGCGAAACTTTGAGATCGCACATGTGAACTGTTGTAATCGTAACGCTTATGTGTTTCTGCCGTTCGAAAACATCGTTTTAGTTTCTGTAATGTGTGGGTACAGACTAGCAGGTGTTAGGCAGCAGTGTGTGAACCAAAGGGGTTCCTTAAAGTTGCACTCAACAGGTAGGATTTCTCAGGATCAGTTAAGTATTTGGCCGTAGACAGATCCGTTGCCCAGCTGCGGGTTCGTAAGTCAGTGCGGAATCAGTGTGGCCATCTGGAATTTCCGCCAGTAGCGAGAAATCGCTACAAGTGGTTCGTGAGTTCGTGACTACGGTTTTAACTCTACCCACACATGTCTTGAAACCTCATAGAATTTTGTACGGGTTTTCCATAATGATTCAGAAGCAATTATTTCGTGTATTTCAGCTCTTTGCCCCGGAGGGCAAACATTTCTATCAGAAAAACACTTGAAAGAATTCGCAAATCATATTCATTTAGTAAAAATGAATTAAAACATTAAATTAACTCTGGCAAAGAATTTGCTTCCAAAGGAGTCGAAGCTGCCTATAACACTCGAACATTTTTTTTAATTTACAGCTACTTAAAAAGCTGCGTTTGTTTGTTACTGGCAGCTGTAATCTTCCCGTAACCAGCGCTTCAGGCGAGAAAAAATTTTCAAAAATGAAATTAGTGAAAACATTTCCAACAAATTCCATGACCAGTGAAAGATTGGGTAACATTGATCTACTTTCAGTTGAAAGGTGCAAGCTGAAAAATAGATTTAGATGATTTCGTTGATGAATTTGACAGTCGACATGACAATCGAAGGATTAAGTTACATTGAGGTGATGATGACATAAAATTCTAACGTAGACTGTGCCGGGATCTTTGTGAGAATCATGTTGTTCATTGTCTTATTTGTCTGAATCTTTTTGGAGTTAGTGCGTGTTTCGCTTATGGCAAAACAGTCATAAATTAACGCAAAGTTGAAAAGTCAGCTTTTGATGATCAGTCAGAGGAAAATTCAGTGTGGATATTAAAATGAGCAACTTTGTTGGGAATATTCTGCTGAATAAGTTTTACGCCTGCTGTTACGTTTTGCTATCAGGTACACGCCCCTAAAACCGATACACACATTCCTACTGCGTCGCTTCTATGCTACTTTAGGTGCCACTGGTGCCGAAACCTCTCTGAAGTTAACTGCATACTGCATTGAATAGTCCTCACCCTATCCACGCTGCAGATGGGCATTACACTCGCAATAGTAGTTGCATAACATTGTTATGGTTGCACCACAATCACATAATGTCCATAAGCTACCACAAAAAACGGATTAGTCAGTAGTCACCAATCCGTTGGCAAACAGCTTATTTTTTTATGTGTTTTGTAATAAGAATATTCTGACGAAACTAGTTGGCTATCAACAGCCTACTTGTCTCTGAGTCAATATGGGGTCGGAACAATTGTGTACGGAAAACTGTGTTTCGTTCTGCATGTGCAGTGCTGTGGAAGTTGCATGGTTAGCACAGACATGGGCGCAATCAGGTGGGAGACACGGGGGACGCGTCCCCCCACTTTCTCAAATGTCCCTCATATTTTTCTTTTTAGGTTTTGTAATATATTGGTTCCACACCAAGCTGTCCCCTTCACATTTTACAACAAAAATGTGCTAATGAGCACAGAATATTTGACATAGCAGTACACGTGTGCGATTGCATCTGCAGTGGCGTTTAGGTGTCTCCAGTGAATAATAAGGCTAGTTTATATTTAACGATATTCACAAGCCTATGTTGAATTTGATAGGGTTAATCATAGCAACTTAATCTTCAAAGCAACAAAAAATCACCATGCAAGATAGACATTTATGTTGGCGCCCTACTTTTTTCTTGGCCCCGCAGTGGCCCTCCCACTTTTTTAATTCTAGAATTGTCATTGGTCATATTAGCATGTTATTTTTCCGGTGTTTTCGTTTGTAATCTCTGGTTTCTGCTTATTGTTCGAGTGAATGTTGTTACTTGCCGAGTCACTTTCCAGCCTGTGGAAATATTTTTTCCTTAGTAAGAATGCACTCTAGTGTTTAGCCTACTTATCGCAGTTAACTGTATGTGCAATTGAGTAAGCACTTTTCGACTATCGGAAAAAGCAAAGACAATGTGACGGTAGGAGGCCGTAAAGACAACAGTGTGCCAGATACCTTAACGCGTGCGTTTTGTTCTGCTGTTTCTGCTCTTACGTTGGACGAACTTCATCGTGGTTTATGTCACCCTGGCGTGGCGCGCCTGCTCCACTTCGTAAGATCAAAAAATTTGCCGTTCTCTACCGAAGATGTTAAACGTGTGTGTTCCTCGTGTAGAATTTGTGCGGATCAGCGCAAATGTAATTTTCACAAACGATGACGTCAGGAAATACGTCATAGGGGCCTTACAGCAAAAATTGCCCCGGGCTCCCCTACCCTTTAATCCGGCTCTGATCGCAAGCCACATGTTATTGACCAGGATTTTACCGAAGTTAACAAGAACGCTAACCGTTTTTAGTTGCTCGTCGGAAAATCTAGGTTGTTTTGCGGGCCGGCAAAAAATCTACACGGACCGGCACCGGTCAGGGGGAGCGGCAGTTGGGAACCACTGCTCTAAAGGAACATATGGTTTCTTTTCACTTAACTTAAAGAAAGGGCGTCTGTTTGCATTATGTTGAAGCTAAGAGAACATTCCAAAATCATGGGAGTGGAAACAAATAGCGGTACATGATTAGCTGAGAGAATTTAGAAAGCGACGTGGGGAATAAGTCTCAGAAAGGCAGAGTCAACATGCTCAACACGAACTATGCTGTATGGCCTTTAATCCTGATAATTTAAAACTGTTTTTCAACAATTTGAAAATCCTGTACAATCGCCTATAGCTTTCACCAGAAATGATTTAGAATTTAGATGAGCTGGGGCAAATACTACAAATATTCTCTACATGCATTGATAACAGACATTGGCTCTGAGGGAGTATAGGCTACTTTAAAAAGATGAAAAGATTTTTTTCGTTTTTGTGGTGTTTTTCGACAAAATTTAATAAAAATTGTGGATTTATCTTCTTAGTTTACCCAACAAATATGACATACAATTAAACTATAAAACGTTTTTAATGATCCGAATATAATTTTGTTCAAACGTAACTTTAAATTGCGAAATAGCATTGGCAAAAGCACTCAAATAGTTCGCATTTTTCATATTTGTGCGTTAAACTAAAAACGTTTGACTGATGCGAATTGATTTTTGCTGATCAAAGTTATTTTTGACAATGAAAGAGCATTACCCAAAAACATTGGCAAGCATCACCGAGATAACTGTTGTTATTATTTAAAATGAGGGAGTTTTCCATCGGTCCCTATGGGATGTTCCGAAGGCCCCACTGGGGTGGGACCCACGGAACAAAATTGAAAAAAATTTAAACATAAAAAATTAATATAAATCATCCATTTTTGCAAAACTTGGAATCAAGAATTTTTGTCCATAAACCTTTAACTTAACAAAATTTCAGCAACTTTCAATGGGCAATCAAGATTCTTCTCCCGTTTGAAAATATCCGTTGCATGGGTCCCACACCTCCCCTACAGGCTTGTGTGAGCCGTTATGATCAATCCGCCTGAATTGCGCCAATGACGAAGCTCAGAATGATGCACATATTGCCAGCACTGGTGTTCGGCTGTATCAGCGCCCACCCAAGGTTGCAACATCAAAAAACGAAACGGGAAACTAATGATGTATCAAGAAGCCAGCTAACTAAAGCAATTTGAACAGGACAGTTTTGAATTTTAGCTCAGAAATCAATTAAAAGTCCACAATTGTCTTTCAATCCTTTTTCTGTGATTTTCTCTCGATCGCGTCTCTGGAAAAAGTCACGTCACTATCAGCTTGATTAGTTTGATTGGATGTGCGCCACTGAGGAATGTGAGAGTTCTCTCTTCTCTCTATTGGTATCATGGCTGCTCCAGCCCTCGATGTACTATGATGTTTTTCTATTGTGTTCTGTTACGTGCAGTCTACCATAAGTTCCCAGGATTTTTGCACAAACCTTTAAAGTTATGGATGAAAGTAAAACGCTGGGCACCTCTTGCACGTTTTCCTGGGATTCTACCGCTCAGAACAAGATCTTCAAGCTCTCCTTTGCGTATAACATGGCCTAATAATTTGAGCTGTCTTTTTTCTATACAACAAAGCAGTTTACGCTCTTGTCCCATTCTTTGAAGGACTGACACATTAGTTTGGTGCGCTGTCCATGGAATGCGGAGAATTCTGCGGTAGAACCACATTTCGGCTGCTTGTAAGTTTTTCCTGGTCTTTGATGTTATTGTCCAGGTTTCACAGCCGTACATGAGTACTGGCCACACGAAGCATTTCAAAAGTCTTGTTTTTAATTGTATGGAAAGTTGTCGATATCTGAAGATGTTTTTCATGCTGTTGAAACTTCTTTTTGATAGATTTATGGGTCGTCTAATTTCTTTTCCACATTTCCCATCTGTAGTAATCCAGGAACCTAAATAATTAAAGTGTTGAACTTTTCCAATCTTGATATTGTTGACTGTTATGGAAATAGATGGTTCATTTGGTGACTGCTTTGACGTTACCATGACTTTTCTCTTGTTAATGTTCAATTTGAGACCAAACTTTTCACTTGAAATTTGAACAATATTCACTAGCATTTGTAGACCAGCCTCTGAGGATGCAAGAAGTACTGTGTCGTCAGCATAACGGATGTTATTTATGCGTCTACCATTTACTTGGATTCCCTCCTCAACCTCCTCTAGTTCCTTCAGAATGAATTCACTGTGTAGATTGAAAAGGTCAGGACTCATAACACAGCTTTGTCTTACACCTCGTTTGATGTCAATCCACTCAGTGAGACCTTCCGTGAGTTTGATGGCTGCTTTTTGCTCATAATATAGATTACGTATAATTCTGAAGTCCTTTCCATCTACACCAATTCGCTTTAATATTGTAAGTAACTGGGAGTGGCGCACTTTATCAAATGCTTTTTGATAATCAATAAAGCACAGAAAAACATCCTGTTGGTGTTCAATTGATCGTTCACATAGCATGCGCAACACAAAAATGGCATTCCTTGTGCCTCTGTCAGGCATAAAACCGTATTGATAAGTTGGGATTTGAGGTAGAATTTTTCTTCTTATGCGCCGAAGTATGATTTTCAGAAACAGTTTTGGAGTATGAGCCATCAAATTGATGGTTCTATGGTTTTCACAATCCAGAGTGTTAGATAGTTTGGGAATGGCAATGAAAACAGATTTGAGCATTTCGGTGGGTATTTGACCAGTTTCAGATATATATTTTTGAAAAGGCTCCATAACACATCCACGCCTCCTCTTGTAAAGCAATTAGCATCTCAACAACCACCTCATCCGGACCTGCCGCTTTCCCGGGTTTGCAATGTTGTAATGGCCATCGAATTTCTTCTTTCAATATTGAAGGGCCAGATTCGTACGAGGCTGTCTTATCATCATCATCTTCTCTGTCGTCGTGGAATAAAGAAGCTATGTATTCCTCTCAACGTTTTGCTATATCTTCAGGTCCCCACAAGATACGGCCGCTTGATCCTGGTAAACAGGACGGCAGCCGACTTTGATGACGAACTTCGGAAGCCAGAGTTCATGCACCATGTTGCAACTTTAGATAGCGACTCTTGACACCGTTCTTCCAGCAATTTGATATCCCCGCCACTCTCCCAGAAACAAAAGTCGTCAGCGTATAGGGCTGAGG
>Ga0210059_1003975_pt1 | contig 23819 bp, 18 predicted proteins | sample Ectturendosymbi2_FD_188042 | JGI IMG/M metagenome (GOLD analysis project Ga0210059, IMG submission 188042) | Ecteinascidia turbinata endosymbiont from Florida, USA - Sample 2 (SPAdes) (version 2) | ecosystem: Host-associated > Tunicates > Ascidians > Unclassified | place: Key West, Florida...
GATTTATTAGGTTTTACGGCGCTGTCCATTGAAGTTTCTGCTGGAGAGATCTTGGCATCACCCTTTAGGGCCGGGCCGCGCTTTTTTAACATCACCGATTTCTATCATTATGCGTTGATGCACCCCTTTAATAATTTCTCCACACCACTGAGTGGGGCCCCGCAAAAGTGTTTCAAATCGCGCCTCGCACTTGCTAACGCCAGTCCTGGTCGCGTGAATACGTTCGCGTGTGTATGTGCTTGCACAAGTCACCGAGCACGCTTTCATGCAACGCGTGTAAGTCGCACCTCGACTATCAATTGGTACAAAATTTTGCGACTTATGCACTTTGCGAATAAACACGGTATTTACGAAAGAGCCGCATGAACGTAGGCTCAGCTGTGTGCTGTTCGCGAGCCGCGGGTTGGTTGGCTTGAAATAGGCAAAAATCCGCATCTTTAGAGCTATTGATTAGCTATCTAGTGTTGTTGGTTGGCAAGTTATGGCCAAAATCAGTAATTAATTAATTTGTTCTTTTTAAGCCACTACAAAAAAAGGTGAAACCCAAAGCTTCCCAAGTTTTTTTTTTATCCAAACAAGAAGACTTTCCGTATCTTTAGAGGGTTTGAATAGCACTCTACCTCTAGTGGCTGGTGATTTTTGGCCACACATGTGCCTGTCACGATCGTGCATTCGAGCATACTACATGCAAACGCTGAATTCCCGTCCAATTATGTCGCAATGATACAGGGTGTTCGTAACGTTTGCGTACATGGTGAAAACACATGAAGTCTGGAACCATCCTTCTCGTCAACAGCACCTGATTGGTGGAGACAGAAGCTCCCCCTCAAAATATCACACGAAAGTTCGTATTATGAACCTAGGTGATCTTGATGAGATTTCGCAACAGGTCGGATAAGCCGCTGGCATTAGACATTTTGTAAATCAATATTATTAGCAACCGCCGACATTTGAAATTTCGTAATTATTACATAACACTCCGACATTCATTTGGTGCCCCGAAAATGCTGCGCCCAGGGACAAATGTCGCTCTCCCCTCTAGTTACTCAACTGCAATTAAATGGGTATGAAAATGAATAAGGAAACTCCATTAAATCGGTGGCACAGTAGCGTTAACCACATGTGATCAGCAATTCACTGCTTAAGCTCATCCCTTGAGTAAATTTGAATGCTGGCAGTGCTCGATTACGTCGAGCACAACAACAACACTTGCAAATGCTAAAAATTTTTAAAGTAAAGTCTGAACCTGAAAATTGCAGTCATCTAAAGTTTTGCGGTGGGCTGCACCGCTGGTTCCGTAAAGCAGAACTTAACGAAAACACAGCAGGTTTGCTTGGCATGATAAAAGTCTGTTACTCTTTCACCAACGAACGTGTTTGAAGTATATTTGAACCTGTATAAATTTCTTTGTTTCACTGCCGATTTATGTGGAAACATACTGTAGTTGTACAAATATGCCAAAGAAAGATTGATTAAACTTATGGGTATTGTTTGTATTTTGAAGAGGAAATAAGTCGCTTTGTGTTCGGGAAACCCGAAGCACTAATTTCATGTTTTTTCTTCCTCATATTCTCTCCGCAACGCTTTTTACACATTCATCGTTCGCACGAGGTGGTGAACCCCAACTTTCGTTTGACTTTTTCTTGATTATGCAAATACAGTTGACGTGAAGGGAAGTAACTTCTACGGCATAGATATATTTTGGCAATATCAGGAAAAAGGTTTAGTTCTTTCAGCGAAAACACCAACTCAATTATCAATTATGGTCAGGAGACCTGGTCACCATCTGGTGACGCATCACGGGTCCCATTTTTGTGGCCCTCATTTTCAAAGGCCCCAGGCCCCAGTCCTCTCGGTCTTGAAGGACGCAAGTCGGTCTAAACTCCTTTGTCTCAAGATTTTGCGTGTCCTCTCTGCATGTCTGCTGCAACTGAACTAATGCGCTGTTTTTCGCGTTGATGAAGGAAAAGCAAAAGAAGAAACAATCTCTGCCTCGGATGTGATGTCTTCACTAAGTTATTCTTATAAGAATTTAATGCAAACCAAGATGCCAAGAGAGCGGACAAACTGTGTTACATAAAAAAGTCAGATTATAGTTCTTCAGTAAATTAGTGGTGCATAAACGAAGAGAATTTTATTGCTATTAAAAATCTGTCCATGTTTATCAACGAGAGCCAAGATGGTTTTATTCGGGTTGCATAATATCCCAGGAACCAAGTTTGACAGATTTGAAGCCAAAAAAAATTATAAAATGGCTGGAAAACTTTCTTAAGGCAATGAAGATCACAATTTAGAAAATTTGGGATTAATGAAAAAATGATATCAAAATTTGATACATTTTCTCTTTTCTCTGAAATAAATTGAAACAACATTGTATGCGTGTTCTCCCCGACATCATACAACCCGCCTGCAAACGTACAAACAAACGACGCAGTGAAGTAAAGCGTGGATTATGCGATGGTCGGTCGTTCAGAAGCTAGTCAACGACTTTGTCTGTAGTATCAAACTGGTGCTGTGAGCAATCATCGAATCGTTTTCATTTGACTATTCTACTCAATATAAAAATAGTGGACAACTTAGAAGCTTTATACGTCACCAGCAACAGAGCGTCTGTTTGAGAAGACTTATCACTGAACCAAGAATATAAACTCGCTCGCAAAGGACAAGGCGCGTTGGCTGCATATAGGCATAACAGTGAAGCCCAACACTGAAATCCAATAAAACAATATAGCAGGTTTCCAAATTACGTGGCGGGAAACATCGCTAGAAAGGTTGATCTACTGTAAAAACACTACAAGGGCAAAGCAACAGAATCTGCTCGCATAGTGTTTCACAAGGAAATCGATTTCACGCCAACTACGCATCTTCAATTCAGCAGTCCAGTAAATTGCAAGCAAAAGCTTACAGATGAAATGATGAAAAACTAAAACAAGATTTACAGAATGAACGTGAACTGTAGTTTCAAACACACGCCATCGCATCGGTGATAACAGCATTATGGCGATAGCGTGTGCTTCGAAACTACGGTTCGCATTCTTGTTATTCCTGCTTTAATTTTACATCATTTCACCCGTAAGCGTTTGCTTACAACGTACTGGACTGACGATGCGTAAATTACTTGAAATCAAATTTGCTAGAAAAACACTTTGCAAGCAGATTCAGCTGCGTGGTCCTTGTGAAGACTTATTGCTGAAGCGTTGGATATGTGCGAATTCGGAATCAGGGCAAAGTCATGAAAGCAGAGCACAGCAGGTATGGGATACCTCGAAGGTTCAACAGCAAACCTAAAGTGTTAATTCACTGGGAAAAGAGTGCATTCTTAAGCAGGCCCGCAACCAGCGGGAAGGCAACAGGACAACTGTGCACCCCCTGAAATTTTCAACATCATGTTTAAGTGTTAGGTACAACAAGTTGCAGCCATTTCCCCCCGACAATGGTGCAACAACAAGTTCATTCGTTCCCCCCCTAAAATATCAGGTGGTTGCGGTTCTGGCTTTTCAAGTAAATTAATTTAAAACCATGAACATATTTAATGACTTTAGTCTTGACCCCATAAGTGCATCGCGTTAGTGATTTGCTGTTTCTTGAAAGAAGCGTTCCTCGGTTTCACAATATGTCGTCATGCTTGGGCTTCGTCGTCATGCTTGTGTGCCGTCGTCATGCTTGGGCGCCGTCCATCCACTGTGTCCATTCTAAACAAACAAGGAAAAAGTGCTGATTGGTGATTGATTCCCATTTCCCGCCAAGACACCTGAGTTGATATTTGATTTTCAAATCCAGTATCAGTCTTGAGGCGAAGGATTTGCAAGGACTCCCAGCTACGGGGATTCCCAGCGACAAAATCAAGTTCATCTTAATTTTTTGTCTAAACAGTGACGCAAACCTGTCTTTCTGCGTACACAGTTTAGTACAAACTGTGCACTGAAGTAAGATAAAATCGCTCTGCGCTATATCTGGGCATTGAAAATATTTTTGTGAAGGTGATTTTTATCGTAATGTAATGTTTGTCTGGTCTGTTGACAGCACAGGTGTAGGAGCAGGCCATTTTTGGGAGTGCCAAAGATTGCCCAAATTTCCCCGAAAAACTGTTATTCGACAAATTTTTCCATGCAAAGTTTCTGTAGCCTTTAGGAGCCTACATTACAATTTTCCTTGTTCTCCATTCCGTCTTGACCATAATCGCTATGGACGCGGAGTTTTGGCCTACTACGTCAAGTGTAATACTTTTTGTCAGCGTAGACTGGATCTAGAATGTGCCGGCACTGAAATACTGTGGCTCGAATGTCGAACTTGAAAAAACGTCTTTATTTCATCATCTGTATTATCGCTTTCTCAATTACATGTAACAATGGCTGAAACCAATATAACTGATTGTACTTGCCCCAGCACTAACCAAAATTATCCAAACTTAGAACCTTGTAATACGTATGGAGTACAAGATCTAAAGAATTTATTATGGAGATCTAGCAGCGGTGGCGATTCCAGAATGAAAAAAGGTGGGGGGGTGGCACTGCGGGGCCAAGTAAAAAAGTATGGGGGCAACATAAATGTCTATCTTGCATGGTGATTTTTCATTGTTTTGAAGATTAAGTTGCCATGATTAACCCTATCAAACCCAACAAAGGCCTGTGAATATCATTAGATATGAACTAGCATTATTATTCACTAGAGGCACCTAAACGCCACTGTCAATGCAATCACACACGTGTGCTGCAATGTCGAGTATTTTGTGCTAACCATGCAACTTCCACTGCATTGCACATGTAAATCGAAACACATCTGCCGTACACAATTGTGCCGACCTCACATGAACGTAAGCAGCTTTAGAAAGTGAAAACAATTCACATGGAAGCGAACTGGTTCCAACCACGAATTCCATCGTGACACGGAGACAAGTAGGCTGTTGATAGTCAACTAGTTTCATAAAAATACAGTTTTCTTACTACCGAGCACATAAAAATAAACCATCTTGCAACGGTTTGGTGACTACTGACTAATCCATTTTTGTGGTAGCTTATAGACATTTTGTGATTGTGGTGCAAACATAACAATGTTATGCAACTACTATTACGAGTGTGCAGCGTCGATAGGTTGCGAATTATTCAATGCAGTTAACAGCAGCGAGATTTCGGCACCAGCTTCACCTAAAAAAGCAGCGCCGTAGATAGGTGTGCATCGGCGTGTACCTAATAGCAAGATGTAACAGTAGGCGTAAAATTTATTTTGCAGAATCTCCCCAACAAAGTCGTTCATTTTAACATTCACACTGAATTTTCCTCTGACTGATTCTCAAAAGCTGACCTTTCAACCCTGCGTTGATTTATGACTGTCTTGCCATACGCGAAACACGCACTACCTCTAAAGCATAAAAGATTCAGACAAATAGACAATGAGCCATATACTTATCACACAGATCCCTGTACAGGCAACGTTCAAATTTTATATCATCATCACCTCAACGTAACTTAATCCTTCGTTTATCATGTCGACTGTCAAATTCATCAACGAAATCATCTAAATCTGTTTTTCAGCTAGTACCTTTCAATTTAAAGTATATCAATGTTACCCAATCTTTCAATAGTAATGCAATTGCTGGAAAATGTTTTCACTAATTTCATTTTTGAAAAATTTATCTCGCATCAAGCAAAGGTTACGGGAAGAGTTACAGCCACCAGTAACAATCAAACGCAGCTTTTTAAGTAGATATAAAATAAAAAAATGTTCGAGCGATATAGGCAGCTTCGACTCCTTCCGAAGCAAATTCTTTGCCGAAGTTATTTCATGTTTTAAATCATTTTCACTGAATGAATATGATTTGCGAATTCTTTCAAGTGTGTTTTTGATAGAAATATTTGACCTCCTGGGAAAAGAGCTGAAATACGCGAAAAATTGCTTCTGAGTCATTACAGAAAATCCGTACAAAATTCTATCAGGTTGCAGGACATGTGGGTAGAGTCAAAACTGTAGTCACGAACAACTTGCCTAAGATGTTTTGAAGTCGTATACTCAAGGTAGCCGACTGCAATACCACAGCCAAGTTAAATTGAGATAAACTAACTGAAACCAATTACTAATGCTTCACAAACCTTTTGCTACAGGGACAAGCAACAATCTGTTGACTGTAATATAATCCAGCTCCATCTCACATTGAAATGCACGAAATATCAATCTTCCCACTTCTATGACAATTTCTTAGTTTCGAAATGATTTTTTCAACACCACGGCCGCCCTCTGATGAAATTTCACGCATGATGCGAGCAATCCCTGGTATGTGTCGTCATAAAGAACTCTAGTTACCCGACAGTCAAAAACAACAGCACAGCTTATCATCCATTTGGAAAACATTGAATGCAGGCTAGTGGGTTTCTAAATTATCGTTTAAAATATTGCTGGCCGAAAGGTATCTACTGCATATGTCTAGGGTTGTCAGATGGCCGGTATTTCACCGACCTTGCCGGTATTTTGAAAATCAGTGTCTGAAGCCGGTATTGTGAACATAAATAATTTTCCGTAACTTCAAAAAGAACTAACGCAGAATTTCTTAAATTATAATGACTCTTGTAGTGAATCTTGTCAGGACAGTTTCTTCACCGAAGTTTATTTGCTGCTGTTGACACAATCCTTGGTGCGATAGTCACGTCACACACACACCGAAATGTAGCGAATCAACCAGAATAGGTCAAATTGTTAATTGTGGCGTAACAATACTGATTGACTCTCTGTTTTGCCTGTGCCGCTTACAAATTATGACACAGCTCAGATCTGGCGCTGTTGACAAAATGGCCGGTATTTTTACACAACGCATTTGGCAACCGTGCATATGTCACCCAAACGAACTTAAATGGGAAATTAACATAAAACTGAGGGGGGGGCAAGCAAAAATCTGGGGGGCCATAGCTCACCCAGGCCCCCCCTTAGAATCGCCACTGTCTAGCAAACAAGTGTTTATTATTCATCTTATTATTAGAAGTTTATCAAAGAATATGTCTAAAATTTATTAACTTTTATACGATATAGTAATTACTCCAGACATTATAGTCATTAGTGAAACTAAACTTACCAATAACAGTAATTATAATGACACACAACTACCTGGATATACTTTCATTATTAAAAATTCATCAACCCAAGCAGGTGGTGCAGGGATGCATGTCAAAATAAATTTGATCTATAAAATCAGATCTGATTTGGACCTTACACAGTGACCAGATTGAAGATATGCGGATAGAAGTAACAGATATTAACAATACGTCTTTTCTGGTGGTTGCATTATACTCCCATCCTAATAAAAATACAAAATATTTTGGACAAATTCCGGGAAATAGTATAAATATTATAAATGTGGAAAGGAAAACCTTTTACCTGCTTGGAGATTTTAATATTCATTCTTTATCTACTAACACTGGAGAACAACGGTTTATAATTAACATGCAATCTATAGGTGCCCACAGGGGGGCGCACGCAGGAATTTTTTAAGGGGAGGGGGTGAAATTTTGAGAAAAATATTTTGCTCTCACTGAAGTACAGGCTACCTTGTTTACTATAACATCTATGTCACATATGCTATTTCAATTTTAACACATCAGAACTTTTCTTGACCAGGTCCAGCCGCGACGTCTCTTTTTCTTTGCCCGTGTTCCCCCGTTATCGTGATTTCTTTAATCTGTTAAAGTACGATGCGATGTAGTGTGGCAATTCTCTGCAAAATTTTGACATTGTTTATGGAAGTTTGTAACATGCTCAGTATCCCGAGATATTTCTTTTTAAAAGCACTCTTATGTTGTATGGTAGCATTACTTCATACCACTTCCAGCAAATTCTGGTGTCTCAGTCTGCTGTTATTTGTCACGAAATATTATCAACAGCACTTTTCGCAACATCGCAGACAAGCAAAATGCACTGCAGTACCACTACAGATCGTAGAATTATCTCACAGCCACGCTACATGGTTGTTGGACGATACCAAAAGCAAAATACCTTTGTTAAATCACCAAAGCAGAATTGAAACAACAGTTTCTACACATACTCGTAAAAGGCAGCACAAGTGTTTGCGAATTGCTAGTGTATCATCTAACATATTCGAGGCAGTGGTAGCAAACAAAGCTTAGCCGACATGTCACTAACTTTACAGATAATTGCGCAGGTACAGACAGATGCCGCCGTAGGAATTTTGAAATGAGAGAAAGGACAGGAACAGATGCTCTTCAGGAGGCTCTTGGAGCAACTCATGCATGCTCATTTGGCCAAATGAGCACGTGACATCTCTCACTCTCTCTTACAAACAAACCGTCACGGCAAACGGAATCGTAGCGATAGCACGAATACACAGGCGGGCAGTTAATGTGTATAGTTTCTTAAGTGTTGGTCCTACCTATAGGGCCATGGGCAAAGTAGTTGCTTGTCGTACAATATTCATTTCAAATCTTTCGCTTCAGTAAAATAACCCTTTCACACATTTCATATATGCTAAAGCACAAAATCAGATCTGCGATTACTGCGGGCAACAAAGTCATTCATAATATTTTCTCTGTCGATCTGGTGGTCGTTGTGTATGGAAAGCAGTGAGAGTCCTGTCATTCGCTCATTTCCAATCGACAATCTTAGATAGGTTTCAAGACGTCTCATGGTGCTGAAACTGCGCTCACTTGTAGCAGTTGATACAGGAAGAGTGCCTAAAATGGTGAGCAATATGTAGACATTCGGATAAATGCCATCATGGCAAGGACAGAGTGCCTCGATGGCACTTGAAGGAACAATGCTAACATCTTCCTTCTTCCACTTATTTACCCAACGCTGCACTTCAGGAACAACCGCTGCTCTGGGACCAATATCTTCCTGATATATTTCCAGTAACCTTTCTAAATCTTGAGCAGTGTTTGGCGAAGCATCGCAATACTTAGGTATCAAGCCCCAAAGACTTCGGCACTTTTGCTTCTGATCAAAGAATCTATCCTCCGTTTCCACTATTAAATGATCTAAATACGGTACAAATATGGCTTCCCGAAAAAAATGCTCAGGGTCATCAGAAGGATAATTATCTCTGAAAATTTGACTTTTGCATCTTCTGGGAATCAATAGTGGAGCATCATATTTTTCACATTCATTCTTAGCTTGGTCAAATATTTTATGAAAAACGTTTTCGCAATTGCTTCTGTATTGTCGGAGAATAACCAGCACACTATCAACGAGCTCAATCACTGCAAATATCCAGGTCCAGCCGCGACGTCTATTTATCTTTGCCCGTTTTCCCCCGTATTCTTTGCCCGTTTCCCCCCGTATTCTTTGCCCCATTCTTTCTGTTGCAACAGTTTTGAAACAGGCAGGATTATACCAGAAGTGTGTTGCATAACTAAAGCCGCGGTTAAAAACGTGTATTTCTGTACACTATTGAGCAAAGTTGCTGCTTTGGTCGCAGCCTCCACTTGCTTGTTTTCCTGCTGCAATTCCTCAAGTGTAGAAAAAACTGTTGGCAATAGTGTCACAAAATTGATGATCGAGTCATGTCTTTCTACCCAGCGTGTGGCGCAAATTGGTTTCAGCTTCTGTCGCAAAGAAGCCGAGCCTGAAACTTCTCTTTCAACATTGTCTTGAAATATCGATACGCGCTGTGCAGAACGCGACAGTAAAACGCATATGTCCGATATAGTTGCCATCGCCTTTCTAATAACTGGCAACTGCGATGAAGTACTAATGACCAAGTTAAGATCATGGTTGCAGCAATGAGTGTAGATGGCCAAAGGGTATAATTCTTTTACTCTAGCCAGGACACCACGATATTTTCGGCTCAATTACTTGCACCATCATAACCTTGGCCACGCATATGTTCCAGATTAAGCCCAAGTTGAGAAAGTTGGGTGAGAATCGTAGATGCAAGATCTTTGCCTGTTGTTGAAGAAACTGGAACAAAGCACAAAAATTCTTCGTGGACTTTGGTATCTTTGATAAAACGAACGGATAAACTAAGTTGCTCTGTTTGACTTACACCAGTCGTTTCATCCGCTAGTATCGAAAAGTATTTGCATTGGGAAATATCGGAAAGTATTTGCTTTTGCATGGCATCACCCACCAAAGATATAATTTGATTTTGCACTCTCCAGCTTAAACATAAAGCGTTGCGGGGAGCCTTTCAAAAGAGGTCAGATGTTTGCTTGTTAGCAGCCTCCCCTCGCAGTCTTAAGGCAGCTTTAAAAACTCCGTCATTGCAATCAGTTTCGTTCAGTGAAAATGCACCAGCGTCTCTGTGACCCGCGATGCTATTTATTGGCGACCGCAAAATTCAATAGTTCTGATAATATGGAAAAGACGATTTCGATTTTCCTCGACAGCCTTCTGTCGACTGCTGTTTAAAGCATTTCGTACATCTCTGGACTTGTCGGCATCTGTCTGCACAAAGTTATCCAACATGGCTGCACATGATTTGTGATAGTGACAGTTTTGGTGATTATTGTAATGTTCCTTTGCCTTTTTATAATTGCAGTGTGGTCCCGAAACTAATGAGCCGGGAGGTTTTGCGCTACGACTGACAGTCTGAGGAGCAAACACAACGCACCATTTGCAAAAAGCTCCATTGTAAATATTATTGTACGCTAACCATGTAAATTCGTTTAACCATTGTTTCTAGAAACTTCGATTTTGAGCACCAACTGTTACATATGAAAACGAGAAACCTGAAGGAGGGGACCAGCAATTAAACAATACCTTTCGTCGATCATCATCAGTCAGAGGAACTCCAACGAAATTACCAATGTCATTTTCACCACTGAATACTTGACTGGCAGACTCTGAGCACGAGCTAGTGTCATTTCTATCTTTTGCAAAAGTCTCTTTCTCTTGACGAACTCCTTTTCCACTTGCGTTGTACAACTACAAACTTATCCATTTTTCCTCGCACTCTTCTGACTATCACGGGACCTGAAATTTGAACTACAGGAGGAACAACTCCAATCGTAACGCATTGCGCAACACGTGCAGAGTTTCTACGTCATGGCATGTATGAAGCGGTTTCTCTCAATGTCATTATGACTCATGAATCGCAACATCTTTATCGAAAAGCGACATTCATTGAGGGTTTCCTATAGTCTTAGCATGTTTTGCTTATTGTAATTGAAGTGTAACACTCGTAACGTAACAAGGTAACAGATCACTGCACCACTAGTTATAATCGAAATCCTCATATAGCTATGTATGCATGTGCGGAATTGTTTTGTGTTTTAACAAAAGTCAGAAACAAATTTGTGTTTAGGCGATTTCTGTTAAGGGGGGGGGGGGGCTCTAGTCCCCTCATCCCCCCTGCGTGCGCCCCTGGGTGTCCATCAGGTTATCACCTTACTTACAAGATTTATGTTACATCAAAACCCGCAATACTTGACCGCATATACTGTAATGACTTCATGCATGAACTACAGCCTGAATATTGCAATATGATATCAGTGATCACCATCCTATCTTTCTTCTAGCTAAAATAGCACCCAAACAAAATAACTTTAACAAATGGAAAAGATGTCGCAAACGATTCAAACCAGAAATTTTTGTGATGCACCGATTAACAAACGAACATGAAAATTTTACCAGTAACCATGAGAATCCCAATGAAGAATTCAACAACTTTTTTAAAATTTTCAAATCCTCTGTGGAACACCATGCCCCGTTAAAACTAAAAACAAACTTCACAAAACAGCTATAAATAGTGGCATTGCTGCTGAGTTCCAAAAATATAAAAAATTTAACAATATTTTAACTCACTTGAAAAAGAAAGCTAAACAAAATCATTGTTTGAGAACTTCAATACTCCAAGAGAAACGCGGAAAACAATCAATAAAGTGATTGGTAAAAATCTGTTGACAATTCCATACCAATTAGTCAAAAACTGTGTCTGGTGCTTCCTCCCTTCCACACAACCAATCTGTTGCCCAAGTTTTAAATCAATTTTTACATCAGTTGGTCCATCACTTGCAAGTGCCATACCTCTCACTGTAACTGATACTCATTTACCTTCTTCACATATATGTTGTTCCATGTTTATAACTATAAATTGTTCAGAAGAAATACTCAAGCTTTTCAGTTTACTCGATGACAAAAGTCTACTGACCCTTGTGATATTCCTATCAGATTAGTTAAATTGAGAAAAAAGTTCATATGTTGTTACTTTGCAAGAAAATTTATGTACAAAATAGTTCACATTGTTTTCCAGGTTTCATCTTCTGCTGTTATTCTCACATTAACGAAAGGAATATTTATCCTATTAGACTAGCTACTAATAGCTACGAAAAAAACGGCTCCATTCACATTTGAGCAAACTGAAATAATTTGGATAAATTCCAACAGTTTCAGTCAAATTTGGGTGCCATTGAAAAGCTCAAATTAAATTTGGGCAAATTAAAGTAGTTTCATTCAAAGTTGGGCAATAAACAAGAGCTTTACTGAAATTTTATTACAATTAAACATTTGGGTAAAATCCAACAGCCTCAATCAAACTTGCCAATAGAAACAGCTTCATTCAAATTTAGGTACAATCAGAAACTATGGGTAAATTAGAAGAGGTTCATTCTCATTTTTTTATATTACATATTTCCACCTACCACCTACTCTTTTATGTATCAACTTATGACTAACCATTTTTGTGTTCATGTGTTATTTGATTATCCTTATGATATGGGTCAAGTTGCAATTAGTTGAACCAATAAATGGTTCTAATTTTAAACTTTTTCCTACAAACAAATTTGAAAAAGCTGTTTTATAGTAATTTGCCCAAATATGATTTAAGATGTTGGAATTTACCCCAATGCTTATAATTTATTTTACTTATTTATTCACGTGTTTGATTCAGACTCATGACCCATATCATAAGGGTCTTCAGAAAAGGAAGCAGTATTAGCCTACCTCAGCTAAGCGTCAGGTTCCTTGTTGACAGCAACAGCTAGAATGTGAATGGAACGCCAAACTTCAGAACTGCGAGACATGCTCAGAATACTGAGCCAGCTGGCTTCTGACATTGTTCTTGGAGAGCCAGCCCAGCGTAATTTCTTCAGTTGAGTTATTAAGTACCAAATTTCAAGTAGCAAATTTTTAATATTCAAGTGTATGGCAACATGGTTTACTATTATGGGGGCAGGGACCGCAAGGTAATTGAATCAAGCCTCACAAACAACAAATAAATAACGCAACGCGTAAGGAAAAGAAACGGAAAAGCAGCAACAACCGATAATCTCAAATGAAACCCGACAACAGACAGCAGTGTAATTTAGCACATTAAGCAGATCAAGGGGCAATCACCGGTAAATATCTCAAAACAGGACATATATAGGAGACAAATGGAGCACGTTCATATTGTTAGGTATTTGGTCAGTGACAAATTTAGTGCGTCAACCAGTAAAATCAAAAAGCAAATGAACAAACCGGAAACGTCTATGAACAAATCTTGTACATGAGTAATACAAATAAACAGTAAGCACTGCACTGATCTAACGTTATAGTTAACGTCGCGTAACAGACAGTCATCATGTTATTCTGGACCTCCATCAGTACTGTACATCTTGATGCAGTCACATAAGCATTATCGCATCAGTGACGACACAACTAACGCCAAATCCACACAAACAAAATAGTAGAATAACGGCATTATCACCCCATAATGAATTCTTTAAAAGATGAAATAGGTACATTTTAACGACAATAGTCCAAAGAGGTACACCTAGGTCGTGGGGTAATGCAAGAAAAAACTGTGTCTCGTGGTTAAATCGTTAACACTGAATGAAGGGAATTGGAGCACAGAAGCATACTGTAAATTAAAAGAAGTAGTTCCCGGACGATAACGCATCGGAAAGAGATACACAGGGTGTCCATGAAGTCTCTTTACAATTTAAAAAATTTATTTCAAAGACAGATGATGAGATATCTCAAAGTCGTTTTTTTATATTTATCGGTATTTAGCAAAGTTTATATTGACATTAAAATGTTGTGTTTCAAAAAACAATTTTACGTGTTCAACAAATTAGTTATATGAACCCCTATAAAATAGCTACTCCTCAAGAAAAGGCGCAATGTGTATCCTGTAGAGATGGCACGGGCCGCTAACAGTCCAGTCTTCAGGCAGTCCGCTAAAGGTTTTGAAATAGTCCGCTATAATTTTTTAGCGGTGACGTCATTCCGGGCCACTACGGGCCGCTGCTGTCTGCTCGCCGATTAGGCGAAAATTTTTGTTTTTGCAAAGTTTCAACATCTAACAACGAAATGTTTTGCTGCTGTTCTCTCCATTTTACTGTTCTGCTATTGTTCTGTTTCACTTGTTCCCACGCAAACCAGTGAACCATGTTATGAATCAATCAAAGCAACCAACACTTTCATTTGTAGTCTGTCGCTGTCGCCGAGGTTTTGGCAGAACCGTCACCAGAAAGTTTTCAATAGGGGGCTTTGCGTTTCTACGGGGGCTTTGCGTTTGTGCGGGGTGGCTTGACATTCTAAAAATTGACAAAATCTCCATTTATTTATAGTGTTTCATGTTTCAGTTTGGGGGGCTTGGAGATTTGTTTGGGGGACTAAGCCCACCAAAGCTCCCCCGTGGCGACGGGACTGGTTTTAGGTTTAGGATGATTAGTTTTTCGCTGATTGCTTTCGAGCCACATGCAAGTGGTTGATCTTTTGTTTGGGTCATTTCGGATTTACTGCAGTACTGTTAACATGTTTTTTCTTCCGTTTCGTTCGTTACCTTAGTTCGAGATTTAAGTTTATTGAAACCTTGACGACAGGTTTGAGGTGTGTCATTCTCTACACAGGTGTTATCAAACTTTCTCTGGCCATCTATCCCTTCAGCATTTCCATAGATGAGCATGCACCCCTGAAATTTCTTATGACAAAAAGGCTGTGGAAAATAACAAGAATGTATTTACCAATAAGCATATAATGATTTTGAAAATAATATTCACTGATGTAGGTATAAATATTTCGAAATGAATAATATGTAAACATGTTTTTTCCCTTCTATTGCTAACTTCAAATGTACCCCTTCAGATAGGCAAATGCAACCCTACTAGCTTAGGGGTGCATGTACCCCAGTTTGGGAACCCCTAGTTTAGGGTTAGGTGTTAGGTTAGGGTTTACGGCTTAGGTTCAGTATGTTACTAGCAAGTATAGTGCAGCCTAGCACACACTTGTCGTGTGTTAGTGTCACGTTACAGGCAGCGGAAGAATAGTTTTCAAAAGTGCTCTGGCGACCCTAAGACTACATGGTTTTATTGTCCGAAAGACAATGAATGAAAACTTAAGTGTTGTTACTTTGCTTTTGAGATTATGGTATAGTACGGGCCACGGGCTGGTCCGGGCCAGAAAATAAGTTGTGGTTTAGCATAGACGGGTTTCTTGTTAGCTCCGGGCAGGCCAGGCTGCAAAGGTGCTGGCCCGTGCCATTTCTAGTATCCTGGTTTATTGATACAAAATCAGATATTCAGTCCCAGAGAAACTACATAACTAAGTATGGAAGAGATCCACCATCACGTCCGTCAATTCGTTTATGGCACAAGAAATTCATGGATACAGGGACAGTGTTGGATGAAGGGAGGAGTGGGCGACCAAGACCATCTGAAGAAAACATCGAGGTTCACCAGACGTTACTCCCTTGGATTCCTTCTTTGGGGTTATGTGAAGGATATTGTGTATCTAACAAATGTAAGGGACATAACTGACTTGAGGAAAAAAATTTTTAATGTCACTGCCACCATTGACAAGGCTATGCTACAACGAACATGGCAGAAAACTGAGTACCGTCTTGATGTGTTTCGTGCGACTAATGGTGCCCAGATAGAAGTGAATTAAATGTAGTAATAAAAATTTAATAAACATTGTTTAACATAAAACAACCCTCTTTGCGATATCTCATCAAAAATAACATTTAGTTTTCGTGGTAATAAAACTTTAATAAACACTGATTAACATAAAACAACCCTTTCTGCGATATCTTATCATTTGACTTTGCAATAAATTTTTTTAATTGTAAAGAGGCTTTATGGACACCCTGTATTACAGCATAACTTGATCCAGTAAATATTTTTGTATGTTGGACAAAAGAGTAGGAATGATTTATTTCTTAACTCTTTAGGAGTAGCGTTCCAGAGTCTTGGCCCTGTGTATTGTATAGATCTTCGTGTTAGAGATTTTTATGATGAAGTTGTAGTGAGATTGTTATTAGTAGCTATTCTAGTAGGATAATTATGCCTTTCGTTAATATGAGCATAACAGCAGGAGATGAAACTTGGAAAGCAACTGTGAACTATTTTGTACATAAATTTTCTTAGTTCGCATTCATATATTTGATTCATTTGAAATATTTTGCATAAGTGATATAAATCCAGTATAGGGACGCGAGCAGCTCTATATATTTTACAAATACAGCGTATCGAACGGTTATGAAATGCCTTAAACAGAGTAAAATACATTGCAGAGACTTTACCCCAGGTCAAAATTGCATAGCGGAGATGAGGATAAATTAAAGAGTAGTCTTAACTCTACAATAGTTAATGATTTCCATGATTCAAAGGTCCTGACGTCAATTCCATGACGTCACAGTCGCACGAAATTGTCAGACGGATCAACTATATGTGGGGCCTGAGTCAGCTTTCGTCACCCATTTATGCTGCCACGAACGGGCTGGCTGGGTGGGGGCGCCAAAACTGACTTTGTCTCCGGGTGCGGGAAACCTTATACGCCAGTGATCAAAGTGGAGGCCGAACGTTCTTTTTCTACAGTGAGACGTGGCTTTGTTCACGAGCCCTGATCTTTGTCCAACCTCGCTGTGCTAAGCATGCACAAAGATCGAGTGAAAAAGAATTTACTGAGACGGAAAAACGTCGTATAAAATGATGGTTCTTCTGCTGAAATTTTGTCATAGATTCATTGCAATAACTTAAAATGGTATAACTGAGGTTGGTTCTTGAATTTTTGAAACATTCCTGTAACGTTAAGTTGTTTCATTAAAAATTTGTAAGCTGTTGGCTACAAAGTGGTCTATTTACCTGTTCTACCGTACAATTGTTTCATTAAAAACTGGTAGACTGTTGGCTGCAATGGAACCTTCGATTCCAACAGTTTAAATGCGGTGAGATCAGGGACTAGGAAGGAGGCAACTGCACAAATCTGCCAGTTGCTTGGTATTCACCAAATTGCATTTGACAGAATGAACGCGGTATGAGATTTTAAGTTCGTCTATGTTATCAATGTTTGCAAGTACCTGTATGCACTTTGTTTCTTCACAAATGTCCGCTGTCTCAAGTGTTCGTGCTTTCTACAACCCCATCTGGAAATTGGAATGCGATCGTTTTACTTTTATATGAATACATCAAAGCAGAAAAGAAAGCCTCACTTGTAAACGTCCCAAGGTCACCTAGTTGTCACAGCGTGACAGAATTCTACAGCCGTTACTACATACAGTATATCATGGGAATGTGGAAATGATTTTACTTGTTCGATCATGTATATAATCTTTTTAACTCGGTTAGAAATTTTTCCCGTAGATTTTTTATGATTGCGCACCTGAGCATAAGTTTTTGTAATCTTTGAGATAGGTTTAAATCGTCTTGGGTGAAAATTTTGTGTTGGGCAAGATTTAGCGTCTTGAATTAGCTCATAAATATTTTTGTGAACCTGGTATAAAAGAAATTACACTGCACGGCAATTATTGGCACAACGAAGAGAATCAGACCCACCTAAATTAAATTAAAATATGTCTTCAAACTGTGCAATTTGTAATGCATGCTTTGCAAAACACATGCATGTGAAAGCCTGGGAATGCACTTTAGAACTTTTTCTTCAAGAAACACTGAACATGGCTCATTTTGCCAACTTTCAGTGAATTAAACATCCAAGAAATTCTCCACATTGAACTGAAGTTCTGATCGTCCACTTGGCAAGGCGAAGTGTGCGATTTTGTATTTGTGGTGCGCATTAGGGTGCTGAAAAGCAGAAACCATAAGTGAAACTGACCTTCTACATCAATATATCCATCACCGTTTTTGTCAGCTTCTTGAAACATTTCGTCAACCTCCCATGTTTCCACAGGGGGATCGGCGGAAAGACAAATCAAAGCTTGTCGAAGCTCTTCCCAATCAATGTAACTGTCACCATCTCTGAATAAAGTCAAAAGTTTCGAATAATTGACAATCTGGATGTTGTACTTACGTTTTTTAATCATTTAGCATAGTTAATGCAACCAAATAACATGCAATTTGACGGAAAAAGAACGCAACAATATCTGCAAGGATCTTTCTTTCATTTTTATCTGCCAGGTCGTCACAGTTCATGTGGTAGGACTTCACCTTTGTGCAAACGTCATTGGTTTTTGAAGACATCAGTTGTAATTGCAGGCTATCATGTCGTGGTCGTAAAAAGTAGATTTTATTAATTACACTCGTCAAGCTTTGTTGTGTTGGATAACTAACCTCAGTTTTTCTTAATAATTGTGTAGCATCTACAAAGATGCTGATGCAAAATAATTTCTATTTATTTACTTCAGTGGACTGGTGTGTGTCACAAAACTAAGAAAACTGAGAACGAGGCGTACAATGGTTTGTACGGGTGATGGACTTTCAGTCGATGTTATCACTCACGTGGAGGAATGGAAATTCGTTTGCTGATTGAGAAATTCACAACTTGCAACATTTGCAATGTGATTGGACATCAAATATACCCCAATGTTTTACACGAAATCTTAACTACACAAATGTGTCCAATTCACTGTGAACGCAACAAAAAGAATTTAAGGTAATGATGACAACAATATCTTGTGAAGAAACTGATCAACTAAGAAAATACAGGATTAATTGTAGTTGGTTTATGCGCACAAAAAAAGTGGGAATACAAACGATTCCTAAGAAAGACCGAAAGACCAGCTTCACCCGGTACCACTGCTAACACTAAACAAAGTGGGTTACAACGCCTCAAGCGTCCCACATTGATTCGTCTTGGCACTCCTTTTTAACATCTACACCTCTGACTTGCTACCCATAGGCTCCAGAGAATATGCATGCCCTGACAACCTAGCAATCATGCATGCTGATGGAGTGCTCAGAAAGACACATGGTAGCTATAGGTGAATACCTCCAGCTCTGAACCTAAAGCTCAGCAATACAAAATGGTGTCGGCAGTCTCCCATCTCAACAACAAGGAAGCTAACGTGAGCTGAAAGTCAACTTAAACGATGAAACCCTGTCCTTCTGCTCATAGACCAAATACCTCGGAGTGCCTTTGGACAGGACGCTTACATATCGCCGACATCTCGAATCACTTCGCAATAAGCTGACATCACGCGTCGTACTCCTGAGGCGGCTTGCTGGCTCCGGTTGGATTGCTGGGGAAACAACGTTGTGAACAGCCACCCTAGCCCTGGTCCATTCAACCGCAGAGTACTGCGCTCCTGTCTGGTGCCGCAGTGCTCATACCCGCCTCATTGACCCCACCATCAACGACGCCTTGCGAATTGTGACTGGATGCCTGCATCTTACACCAGTGGACAACCTTCCAATCCTCGCAAGCATCCAACCTGCTGAGCTTTGTCGCAAAGGAGTTACACTGTCTCTAGCACGCCGTGCCATGGAGCCTGGACATCTGCTTCACTCAGCGCTCACCTGTCCATCGAGTGGGAACGGACGGCATCTAAAATAGAGAGAACCATTTGTATCCGCCGCACAACAACTCAGTTCATCTGACAACATCAGAAGTGCGGCGCTCTGGGCGGATCACCGACGGAATACGGAGTGGTTGGGCAACTTTGCGAGACTCCGTACTTTCATCCCCGACGCTAATACCCAGCTTCCTTGAATGGCCTTCCCAAGAACAGCATAGGCTCAACCGCCTCCGCACCGGTGTCGGTCGTTTCCGCCCCTGCTTGTACAAATGGGGTATGGCCCCTTTTGCGGCTTGTGAGAGTGGTGCAGAAGAACAGACCGTTGACCATGTTGTCCTTCACTGTCCGATTCATCAACCTCCTTGTAGAGTGCACGGCCTGATGGTTCTGGATGGGGAGACAAACAAAATGGCTGCTCAACATGTGGCTCGAAATCTTGTACAGCGTAGAATTAGATATAAACAACTGGCTCAAGCAATGAAGGGCTCATAGCTGCTTACTGAGTTTCGCAGGCAAGCTTGAAATATTTAATTCGATGCTTGAAGATACTTCGACGACAGCTTTTGTTGAAGATTGCCAGAAGATTAAAAATTTTTTTTTGTCATATTGCAATCCCACATTGTTTTGTCATATTACAATCCCACAATTTGGAAAAAAATTCGAAGACATAGTTGTGCAATTGACTCACCTCAATCTTCAGGTGATGATTAGTAGCTTACCTACCTGCAACTCGTAATATTTCCCCACGAGTAGATAAATCCTCATAGGTTAATAAAAGTGGCGTACCTAGAGGTTTGATCTAGGGGAATCTTAGCTGAAGGGGGTCCACTGGCTACTGAAGGAGGCTCAGTAGCAAACACTCAGAAAAAGCTGAGAAAGGTTAGTGAATTCGGATGTGGATGACTATACTAAAACCCTAAATCATCGAAAAGTGCTCCGATAAACGTAAAAATAAAACAAAAAAATACTAAAATCGAAATATAAGCTAACTGGGTCCCGGTTTTTACATTTAGCTTGCCAGGGGGAGGCGATTCGCGTCCCTGCTGCTTGTCAGCTTCGCCACTGGTTAAGAACGACTGAAATAAAGTTATGTTCAACATTACCCTGGTAATCTTCAAAGCAGCATTTTCTGAGTGCACAAGTTGTTTATTAATAAAAACTATCCATAAGACCATTTGCTGACAAATATGAATAAAATGTATTCAGCACACACACGCTTAGCGATGTGTCAGGACAACTGCTATCCGTTGAATTGCCACCCCCACCCGGTCAATTGCCACGAGGACAATTTCCACCCAAAACAACTGCCACCTAGGAAAAGTGCTACCCGGACAACTGTAACATATGACAATCGCCACCCAGACAACGAAAAACTTTCTGAAAAAAGAAATGTTTACTTTAATAATTGCAAAATTTTAAAGTGAAGCTTATTTGTATGTTGTTGCAGTGTTTTGCCATTATTGACAATTTTGTAAATTCTTAACCATTTTCGCTTTGATGTTGGTCAAATCCATGACCGGCATCGCGCTGTCAACAAATTAAGGAAATTTATGAATTACTATTGTGCTAGGTTGCATTTTCCTACACAGCCGATAAACCTCTACTTCAAATCGTCCAATTGGAGGTCACCTATGGCTTTATTCGGTCTCCCAACTGCACGTTTGTGAATACTTTCAGATGTATGCGAATTTTTTTGATATAATTCACCAGGTCGGTCTTTCTGTGGGAAATCCCACGGTTAACCTGCTGTTGGCGTCATGGTTCCAAGACTCTTTGCACCGTTAGTCTAGTGCAAAAATGTATTTTCTTTTTCCATAATGAGTACATTTTTTGCAATGCACTGATGATGATAACAAGAGTTATCGAAACGTTTGCAATATGTCGTTTGTATCGTTTTCATTGGCCGCGATTTTCATTATGAGTATATTTTTTCCGGCCCAAAATATCAAAAAACAAGAATTTCATCACGTTTTCTTCAAAAAGCTCATGAATCATTTTTTAGAAGTTTGTTTTCAATGTGGTAGCACTTTTGTGACGCTTGAGTAACGACGCTTTTTAGACTGCGAGATGAGCCATGCTTTTTATTAGACAGCCGGCCTAAGACAAAATGCTGGGTTTTAAACCGGTTCGTAGTGTGAAAAAGTTTGCTGACCCCTGATGTCGACAAGAAATTCTCATGCAAATTGTGTTTTTTATTCACGTTTTCCTGCGTTACATTCACCAGTTCCTTATCTCTTTTCTTGGACAAATGCCCAGCGAGCTCGAACCTGCAAATGCCGTTATTACGTTTGGTTTGATGCTCAGAGAATACATTCACAAACGAACCATAAATATCAAGCTTGCGTTTCAATCTATTGTCTTAAGGTCAGAGTGGCATAGACAAAATCTATCATTGCACTGCGTACTCACTGTGCTGTTATTAACACCCAAATTGTCCGCTCCAAGTTTGTCACGCTTCAACTCTGGGTTTCAATATGCTCCACTTGAAACCTACTGAGGCAAGTCGCTGGCTTAGCCAGACTTACGTTGGTGCATAAACCTTGTTTCAAATTGTTAAGACAAACGAAGGCAGTCTCCATTACACCAAGTAACCATTGTACTAGATGGCAGTTACCCCTGGTGGCAATTGTCTCAGTGGCAGTTTTCTGGCAGCAGTTGCCTAGGTGGCTGTTGTCCTGATAGTCTGATACCGATATTTTTGCGGTAATTTAGATATCTCTAATTAATATGTGTTCTCATTGTTGAAAAAACAATTGTTTACGCAGGGGAGTTATATGACACTGAACATGACTAAATGTGAGAACAAACAAAATATTGTTGTGCATAGTATTATGAAATTGAAGTACACAGTAGGAGCCTGTCCAATACGATACTTAACTACAACAGAACGATAAGCACATTGCACGAACTTAATGTGACTCTCCAATGGTCTGTTTGGCTAAAAATCTTAAATTTTCTACAAGAAACTCCTTACTTGTCAAAAAGACGAAATATTTCTTTCAACTCATCTTCGCCAGCTGTTTTGCCTTCTTCTGCAATCTGCATCACCATCATGATCAAGAATTCATCGAAATCAATGGTTCCACTCCCTGTTGTTGTTTCAGACATTTTTTGTAAACGGCCGCTTCAAGCACAGTACTCTCTCCAACTGACGTGGTGCGGCCAGGGCCGGATTAAGGGGGGGGGGCAACGGGGGCGATTGCCCCTGGCCCTCCGCTCCAAGAGGGCCCCCCGTGATGACATTTATTTGTTTTAAATAAAATCTTCGCTTGAAAAATCGTCGTGATTCAAAAGAGATACAAGAATATAACGCTGTATTTTGATGTTGCGTTGAGCATCATTAATAATTTTTCTGCAAGTTTGAATTTCTGCCAATTTTAGTAATAACTACTGGATATAAATAAATTCGGTTTTGTTTAATGCAAATATATTTGAATTTTGCTTGAAGCTTTTCCTAATAATCGTTCTTTTGGCATGGATTTATCTACTCGTGCATCACGCCTACTGCACAAACGTCGCGAAAACGATACCATTTGCGTGCTTTGGCAGCAAAGCTAGTTCTGCTGTGGTTGCTGTTTAGCATCAATGATTCTGTAACTTCTTGTGCCGTCTGGAGGTAACCGCAGTCGAACCGCACCTTTGTTTCGTCATGCGTAACGCATGGTGGAAACCCAGTTTTCTTCCGATGGCTACTATTCTTGCGTTACATCATAAACATATGAAGCTCGTCAAGCTATTTACACCACATGTTATTGTGTATCCCGTCAGAAAAGGTTTTTGTTCAGCCGATTTGCAGAACGAAAGAGTAGAAAGCGAGATTGCATTGTTTATAAGCTAGCGCGATACCGAAATCTGAAATGCCATCAATACGGCCATCTAGAGTCATGTTTTTTTCTGTGATTCAGGCAGCTGAAACGAAATTTTAATCAAAAATCGCACCTCCACGAAGTCTATAACAAAAGTTATAAAGTCATAAAAAGTCATATTTTCCATGCTAGGTCACAGTCATATTTTGCGTATTTTCATCCTGATTCAGTAAGGAAACCATCAAAGCAATCTCAAAATACCGGGTGAAACTACTATACACAGTGGTGTCAAAGCTGCTTGAGCACTTCATTTTATCGAACATCTCTCCTTTCCTTGGTACCACAGACAATCAGTTTGGTTTTAAGGCTGGTCATAGTACTGATCAATGTTCATTTTTGTTAAA
>Ga0210059_1003976_pt1 | contig 23818 bp, 16 predicted proteins | sample Ectturendosymbi2_FD_188042 | JGI IMG/M metagenome (GOLD analysis project Ga0210059, IMG submission 188042) | Ecteinascidia turbinata endosymbiont from Florida, USA - Sample 2 (SPAdes) (version 2) | ecosystem: Host-associated > Tunicates > Ascidians > Unclassified | place: Key West, Florida...
TATCGTACAATAATGGCTTATTGAAAGGACGTAACAACGCCACTATGATTATACTTCAACCCACAACGTGCGATCTGAGTCATCGCAAAAATGACATTTTAACCTTTTCAGCCACCCTGTTGAAATCATGTAATAGGGGAGGAATGAAAAGTTCCAAACTGAGCCAAGGGAGGAATGCATCAAAAAAGGTTGGGAACCACTGTTCTAGATGATAAAACACAACCAGATTCATATTCATACTCGCACCGCATTATAAGGCGCACTTTCGATTTTTGAGATAATTAAAGGATTTTAGGTGCGCCTTGCGGTCCGAAAAATATGTTAAATATTTCGTCAACTTTTACAAACTAGGTGCTAAGAAGCATACTATTGTGACATTTCCAAAATGTACCAAAATATCCATAACATCCAGTGAAGCTATTTTTTTATTATATCTCTGCTTAGTAGCACCGTAGATGTTGCTAAGGAAATCATGCTTCATCTTTTCAGGATAAAGTCAAATTGATGTTTACAGAAATAGCAATGCAGTCAAATGTGTTAAGGAATTTCGCTGTGATGACTGCTATAGATTCAAAGGGGCTTGCCAGGATTAAAGAGTATTTCTCCAATTTGACAACTTTAACATCGTCTTACGCACCACCCAGTTAGTTCGGCCTTTTTTGGGATAGCCTTTGAAGTAGAAAAGGTTGTGGTTAAAAACATAAACGCAGCTATTTTTGTCCCTGAAAACTAAAAATTGCTTTCGCAGCATAAAATCTCAATCAAAAGAATGGAGCATTTACAAATCACTTTCATTCATTGATGTTCTTCAGTAAAACACAGTAATGCGAAAGAATTCGGTCGTTCTGACCATGAATAATTAAAGCAGAGGTCTCAAACACGCGGCCCGCATGTGGCCCACGATGACGTTTTGTGCGGCCCGTGATGCTTTTAGGGAATTTTCAAACAATTAACATTTACGTTATTCACTGTAGTTTATTCACCGATGTTTCAAAGTGCTCAGCTAGGGAGTGAACATTATAGGGTGGACCGAAAAAAAAATCTTGAAAAAAGGGGGGTCTTAAATCCTGGGAAACTGCACAGAAACAGGTTTTAAAATGAATTTAGGTAGTTGCCACTAGCAACCACCGTGCAACCACATGACAAAGGTCACACTAAAAGGTCAACATTTTGGTGTAACCGCTGTAATGACTTGTCTGTTGTCCTTAAACTGACCCATGCTGCATCAAACACTGCTTTTGATTTCGTGTTTATCGCATTCTAGGCTGACTATTGGTCTACTACTTTATCTGTGTATTGCATAAGAGCAGAATCTTATTAAAATGAAGATTTTGTGATAGATTTGCTCTACAATGGACTGCTTTTTTGTGTTTTGCAGGATGCGTGTAGTTATTTCTTTGAGAGAATGGTTACAACGAGTACTTCTATTAAACTAACTAAGATCTTGCATAGTGGGCATGTCTTTCACAAAGAAAAAGTACCCTCAGAAAAACTTCCAACCAAAAGAGACGTAATTGAGCGTGTTCTGAATGAAGCAAATTTCCTACAGCAATCTGCAGCAGGAGTGGTGCCAAAAGAATTAATCAATATTTGGATATTGCAATGTTTACCCAGTGAATGAAATAAGAGCAAAACAAAAAATTTTTGCGCTTATGAAAATTTTCAGTTCAATCGATCGTTATAGCAAAAAGAAGCGTGGAAAATCTTTTCTACAAAAGGAAGCAGAATTTATGAGAGAAATGGATGAGCTTTTCGACATTTTTTTCTCTGACGACCAGCAGAGAAGACAGCTTGAAAAACAACATCTACTTCGAATGACAGACAAAGATTTCGAATTCTATTCTGACCAAAAAGGACCAAGGTTGACGAAGTGTTTCATTATAGTTGAGACACTAACTACCTCTGATGTAAAGTTTGCTGAAAAAGCACTGGGCCAACAAAAGCTTAAATGTACAGTGCTATCGGTAGAATATAGATAGAAAACGAGTGGCTTTTGCTTTTCTCAACGAGGTTCTACAAGCCCTCACTTTGCATTATTCTAGAATTTTGTTGTACTATGTAACAAAATTCTTGCTTAGGTAACTAACCTTGCAATACTGATTTGCATAAACCTAAGACTATACATGATTTTTTCTGAACTTTCTGAAACAAGATATCAAAAATGAAAAACTTGTAAAAAACTGTTCAGATAATTCCATGACCGTCATTGTGCTGCCGGAGGTAATGCCCCTGAGCGAGTTTCTCATCGTTCTATCCAGGAGCGTCGTGCTAAAAAAAGAAGTATGGGATCGCACCCAAATAACTAGACATTTTCAGTAATTACACAATTGTGCTACGCAAGAGACAGCTTATCATTTATTCATTTACGCGACGTCTGGAGATGGACACAGGAAATCCGAGTAATAGCACACATCTTCACGTTAGGTTACTATGAAAAAGTCTGGGAGCGCGTTCCTACACTCAAAAAGTGTAGGAACGCTGTTCCTACCCATTCCCGCACCACTACACACCTGGTTGTGTCGCTGCTTTCATGTAATCGTTTGCACCGCGATGATCATTTCTTGTGTGCTCTCCCAGCGTTTTACAGCGGTTGTGAGAAAGAATGACAGTTACTGGGAATTCATAAAGTCGTCGTGAGGTGCAGTCTCAAGTTTATTAATCGCAGAAAGCAGTTTATAAAGAAAAATGTTACGAACTTTTTTACAAGCCGAGACAAACAGCTCTGAACAGAAATATCTTACGTACAGGCAGGGCCGGATTAAATAAGCGCCAGGCCCCAGGCAAAGTCGTGACCGTGAGGCCCCCTAAACGCTTAGCGCAACTGAGCAGCGTTTCACATACCGTCGTTTCAGCTTTGCAAAACCACCGGTCAAAAACGTCACAACTGATACGATTTGGCAGCCTACACTTCAGGGGGTGATCACGTACGGCGGTTCGTATGTGGTTAACTCACTTAGTTTGTTCAAAAACGCAATGGTGACATTGCAGTTCGCTCATATCCGCTCTTTTGTCTGCAGAGGAAGGTTGTGAAACAAGTCAGCGGATTGTTCTCCTGCTGGTTTTTATTGCATAACAATAACACGGCAATAAATCTGCAATCGTTCATTTCAAGTTACGATTGTAGGTGTTTTTCCGCATGTGACCATGCGGGGCTCCAGTGGCGTACGCAGAAAATTTTCACGAGGGGGTTCATTCAGTGGCATATGGTGGCCGTTTTTATTTGGTGTGTGCTCTTTGTGACGTCACAATTTGACGTCATATTCATGTTTCCAAACCAACGTTTTGACGAAGTTTGTTGACATAATATGCATATTTTACTACAAGCACTCGCCTTATGTTATGTGTCATTGCACTGAATATAAACTATCAGCGCTCCAAGTTAGGATATCGGAAGAAAATAAAGTTTTTGTAAAATATCAAGCTGAAGGGGGGTTTTAACTCCAACCCCCCCTTGCGTATGCCCTTGCAGGGTTCCCACTGCGGGTTTTTTCTGCCCTGATCTGCCTTTATAAGTCGACCTGGGTGTCTAGGTTTAGTTATGAAAAATCGCGTTAGATCTGGGATTTTTGAAATAATAAATTCATTAAATCTGGGTTTTTGAAATAATAAATTCATCAGCAACTTCAATGTGTTCAATATTATGCAGAAAACTACATTACAGTGTTCACAAGCGCACATCAGGTGATAAAGTACGCATATCGGATGAAGCAGAACGTGTTCAATCGGTTTCATTTTATAGTAATCACTGGTTTCATATCCTCATATAAGATCATTGTCGGGGTTATATATATAATTTTATTGTTTGTAATGCCAATTGAAGAAACTGGTGAAACAAGGGTTAGGACTGATTGTTTAAATTTCGATGTTTCCTTATGCATACAAATTAAAAAACAAATTTCAATTAGAGGAAGAAGGCATTGAGAATATATTTTTGTGGGGTTTTAGATCCCGTTACAGTTCAAGATTGCACAAAATTTCCTAGTGTAGTAATAAATGTACTCCTACAATCAGTGAAAGATATCATCAACGGAGTATGTTACCAGCGTTATTAAAAACGTCTTGAGCAACAAAAAAGGTCTTCCAAATGTTTAATGTTTGCGTTGCAGAGGAAAATTAGAAAGTGGAAATATAATTAAATCAGTATTCGATTATAGTTTCAAATCAAATAAGCACTCTCACATGTTTTTGTTCATAACAGAAATTTTCTGTTTTTTTATTCAGATCCGTCGCCAGGATTTTGCAACGGGGAGCCAAAACCACAAGGGGGAAATATTTTTTAAATACAATATTGGATGTATGAAGCAACCGGGGGGCCAAATATGAAATGGAGACACAGATTTTTAATGGGCGGAAGGGCATTACTGCCCCCCGCTGGCGATGGCCCTGTTTTTGTTGTACGAATACGGGTTTATTTTGGTGTGCAATCTGGGTTTATTTGGAATCACTGAATGGGAGCCCTGCATGTGACTGTTGAACACAGGCATCTTTGTAGGTAATGCAGTGGGACAGTGACACTGCTGACAGCAGTAATCCACGTATAGTTATGTACTGTGTGAAAAGAAGCATGAGTAATTATGTATAGCAGTGCTTCTACATGTTTGAAAAATCCACTGTAGTTGTGAGATTGCGATCAACGTTCCCGAGTGAATAGTTTAATCAAACGACTCTTATCCATGTTTCTTTTCACACAGTATAAAAATAGGGGTTGTAAGAATACGTCTATGCAGACATGTGGGAATACGTCTTTATCGTTAAGGTTTAGTTCTGACTTCTTAGTGAGCACTAAGCGCAAAGCTATATTTGCTGTGGTGAGTTTTCGTAATTCATCTGCTCAGTTTTTTTAAGCCTGCGTGGTGTACTAACTTTAGTAAGTTGTCCAGTAGTCTTGTCAACATATAGTTTTACTTCTCATTGCTTGAAACAGTTTTGTGAGAGTGTCTTTTCACCGCTCATGTTGTTCTGGCCGTTGATTATTCTTAAATAATGACTTATTTGTAGAAAGTGCTCGAAAAAATAGATATTAGGTAGTTTATGAAAAGAAAAGCATTTCTGGTAGCCGAAGTGTAGAAAACATTTCAGACAAAAGATTGAGACTTGAGGTTCAACCAGCACAGACTAGTGGTGTAGAAAGGGTAAAGCGTTTTGTGAACGTCCATTTGCATGGCATCGTCAGCAACCTGTAAAGGGTAAGCAAAATAACGACGTTGCCCCCACCCTGGAAATATTTCTGCAGGCGTCCATGGATGCGCTGATTTCGATCTAAATCTTGGGCCATAAAGCGTGGTGCTGTTTGGTTCAATTCTTTTAAGTCACTCAAAAACGATAAATGCCAAAGTTATCAGTTTCCTTGACCTAATACACTAAACCCAGTAATCAAAAGGCTCTACAATTTTGACGCGTGGTGAACAGCCTAAAAATATGAAAAAACAGTAAAGGAGTGTTTTGATATCCAAGTGTGAGGCCCTCAAAAGCGCGAGGCCCCGGGAATTTGCCCGGTTTGCCCATGATTAATCCGGCCCTGAGTACAGGAAATCTATGTTCCTGAAATCTTACCAAACTAGTTATCTCAGTGTTTTCCACAACAGCAAGTCTAACGTTGTTTACCTCAGTGGTGCTGCTCGATACGTGCTTTTGATTCACGGCACTTGCAAAGAAATGTGTTTGCATGGCATTCTCGTTTCGTCAATAGTTGCGTAAGGAAGCATCTTTTACGTGGTGCTTCCGTCGCAGGCTAGAGGTAAGCTTTTTGCGGCACTTCCAGTTGCTGCAGTGCTCCTGTTGAGAATTCCTGATCTGAAAACTCGTTTTAAGATGCCGCACCCCAACTGCACGAATGACGATGGGCAGTGGTCTTCACTGTAACGCCCTTGTCAATCAAGGGCGTACGCAATGGGGTTGGCGTTAACCCCCCTTGAGTTTAATGTTTCAAAAACTTTGTTACCTGCGCAAAGGAGATTATTATTTTCCCATACTTTTTGCTTGTTAATGTATCGACTTAATGCAAATACCACGGAATGAATTTCCATGCAAATTTCAAGGCACATTGTGAATGGGCCGAAAAGTAATAAATAGGTTTTGGTGGGAATCTGGTTGATCATCTGCACCCAGGAACCATCTCACCACTGTTTTTCAGACTTTTCGCCCACTACGCATGTTTAAACTTGTGTTCCGCCATAGTTCCCTTTATCCGAAACAATTGTCGTTATTTTGTTTGCTATATGGTTGATCAGCACATGCGCTGACCACATTGGCTACTTTACTAATTTCTGTAGCATGATAGAACTGCTGCACAAGCACAAAAACAGCAGTTGTTAACATAGAAGCATTCAGGTATTTGATAATGTCTCAGCAGGGAAAAAGGAAAACTAAACGTTTGCTGGACTTCTATACATAACAAAAAACGAAAGTTTTCTTGCGTACTTTATGCGCATTCTCAATTCTTGTGTAGTTCGGCAAGATTCGATCTTGCAAGCCGGGGTGTGCTCCAACCAGTCAAGCTGCATACCTGTGCTCGACTGCTCGTATTCGACGCGCAGCCTGATATTGCCAGTTGTAAATTGCTCTGACGCAAGATGAGTGTGTTTTACTACCCTGTTTTAACGCACAGCCTGATATTTTTGCAGTTATGAACTGCAATGTTGCAGCGTTGACGAGTGTTTTTCCTCCGATATCCTAACTTGGAGCGCTGATAGTTTGTATTCAGTGCAATGACACATAAAATAAGGCGAGTGCGTGCAGAAGAATATGTATATTGTGTCAACAAACTTCGCCAAAATGTTGGTTTGGAAACATGAATATGACGTCAAATTGTGATGTTAAAAAGGGCGCACACCAAATACAAATGACCATCACATGCCACTGAGTGAAACCTCCCCATGAAAACTTTCTGCGTACGCCATTGTACACTATGTCAGGGGATCTTGGCAAATGGGTTGGTGAAGGCAAATTTTTTAACGAACTGCTATAGCAAGTTCGAGTATCTTGGTAGTGGAATGCAACTCATCTTTGCATTTGGCATCGTTTAGTTTCAAATTTGATTGTTTTGCAGTGTCAATGTTTTTCTTGGTCTTGGCCTGCCATGGGTAATTCGGACGATGTATCACGTGGCAAGAGGCGAGAAATACATAATCGACACAACACATCTTGAGTTTTCAGTTGTATTGTTTGATAGCTTTGGAGCTGTGTGCATTGCTATATTGTTGGCCAGGTAAGAACCACATCTGCTTTCAAATTAGTGGCGTAGTCCGTGTGGTGCTATGAGACTTTGGCCGTACACTTATTTCCATCGCTAGACTTCATCTTTGGCCGTATTTTTTACAAGAAAAGTAAAAGAAGAGTGTTATTAAAGCCAATACAGGCGTCTCGGTGTTTGTGTCAAGCTCTCTGTGTCAAAATATGGATGAAGGAAATGAGAGAGCAAAAATCGCTGGTAGGTTGTCATTAGAAAACTAGAGTCAACATGTGCCATGAAACGTGACCAGGCAGGCGACATTACTCCCTATAGTTTGAACTCGGCCACTGAATTTGCGTCACGTCGATGATTCGACACTCTGGAAACAAAACAAAGACTTTTATAAGAAATGTTTTTATTGAGTTTGCAACTTTGCTTTTGTTTGTCGGTTAAAAAACTACGTTCTGGAAGCATGCATTTTTTTCGAGATACTGCTTTCGTTGATGAATGCTTTGAAAGCAGCTTTATTTTTCAGACGGTTCTTTCTTGGTGGAGAGTTGGGAGGCAAGACGGTAGCAAAATGGTTGAGCGGTGGACTTTTGTTTCTACTCTGGCTTATTTTCATCGTCATAGCGTCACTTAGAGCTCATGGACACATTTGACCCACTCGCTTGTGGACCTTTACAAATATTTTATTACAAAGACTCGAAAAAATATACACAACAGGCTGGACATCCTGTTACAAAAACTGTACCACGTGGCCGCTTTCCGAACAATGGCAACGCACTGGTCTCATGACGAAGCAGAAATGCTTATTCCGTTTGCTTTAAATTTCATGAGTTTTCAGGACGACAGATATTCTATACCAGGCCCGCAACCATCAAGGCAATTGCCTCTCTAAAAATTTTCAAAAACTTCTTTAGTTGTTAGGTACAACAGGTTGCAATCATTTTGACCCCGAAAATATCAGCTGGTTATGACCCTGTTCTTTACTCTGTTATCTTTATTAATTCTCTGTTATCTTTATTAATAATAATAATAATAATATATTTTTGCCCGCAGACACGAAGTCCATAGTACAAACACACACTTTCTGCACAACGCAGGTTGATAAAAACATGCAAAACAAAACGTTTTACAACCGCATTGGATGCTGAATCACAGGGTTATAGACACTTAATTAACAAAACGTTTTGCAACGGCGTTGGAAGTAGAACCACAGGGTCACTATTGTTCTAACCCGTAACACTTGGTACAACACTACTGCGGAGTAGGACGCTAATTCCTAAACTTTACGAGGCCAGGTAAAGTATGAATGCGCTGTGACATAATACACCATCACACAAACACTGAAGTGTCCGAGTACTCGTTCACAAAGTAAAATGCGATTGTAGTGTTCAAAGAACAGGGACGACTATAAACAATCTGACTGCATCAAAGCACGCAACCATACGTTGTTAGATTTCCTGCATCTTTCGAGAAACAAGTACTTGTTTTTTCTTACTAGTACGTCAGACAAAAGTACATGTTTTTTCTTACTAGTGCGTCAAATGTAATAGTTTTCGCACCATGGAAAAAACGTCTATATTGCTTGTGGTCATTTCAAGATTTCACAAAGACTTCGCGATTTGTTCTCAAATATCTATGTTTTGGTTTAAAAGGCCATTTGTTTGTTGAAAAGCGAGGGTAGTTGCTTCATAGCCCTATTACAATAGTAATACAGTGCTCTGCTTTGCAAAGAGTGTGGTGATTGTAAAATAGATTTAAGACATACCACATGTGTAAGCTTAAGATTTTATTGTAACAGTTGGTTTTGCGTACTATTGTGATCGCCAAGCATTTTACATGATTTTCAACCGAAAGTTGACTTTGTTGTTTGAGAGACGAAAAGTATATGTGAGACAAAAACAAAAGCAGCTTGATCTATTTATGCAAGGACAACGTCTACTTTTGGAAAAATAACTTGCTGAACAGTGGTGCAGGAATCGGGGATGCAAGCGCACCCACAAAAGTTTTGATTTGTCGAAAATCCGGCAAATCCCGGCACAGATATTTTGACACCTTTGTTCTCATTGTGTGAGGAATGAGACTGACTGTTGAAATAGGTCTGAATTTGGACTTTTTTCAAAAAAACACATGAAGGCCTTTTCGGAGGTACCCAAAAAAATCATTATTTCAGTAAAAGCTTGCCGCAAGGCTAAAGTTCGTTTACTGTATTTCAGTAAAATGTATAGGATGACAGATGTTGCAGTCATCTGCATCGCCTTGAACTACTGTGGCAAGCACAAAAGAACGATGTTACTTCGGGACAATAAACCAAAAGGAAATCAACCAGCAACAAGAGGAAATTGACCACTGAGATCACCTAACTCAGTGGTTCTGAACCTTTACGAAAACGCTGAACCCTTACGTAGTTTTCCAAGCTTTTGTAGAACCCCATTTTTGCCCAATATAACAGAAAGTAAAAATGGGTTACTGAAATCAAATGACCTTCGTCGAACCACTGAAACCCCTCCGTCGAACCTAGGGGTTCGATCGAACCCAGGTTAAGACCCACTGACCTAGCTAATACTAAGTTGCACTATCGTTACATAGAGATACGTGAATTTCGATCTTTCGCTTGTGGTGACTTGTTACTTGGGCGCCATATACCACTGGTGTCCACTTTATTTATATGCGGGGTCATCTCCAGGCCGCCACATATGATGGTGTAAAAACATGAAGTTTGGATAACACACCTTTGGAAAACTTGCTATAACATGAGTAGCTTCGCACTAGTAGAATTCTGGAGACAAGCCTCCGTTTTCCACCCATTTTACCCCGATTGTGCTTCATTAATTAAACATGAATTTCTGGGGTCGTGGGCGAGGCATGTTTTGATGGAGTAAAGCAAAACTTCACATGCTTTTTATCACAGTCTCATAGTTTGCACAAAATTGTAGCTACGCATACACAGATACGTGAACCGCTCAATCGGGGACTTTGCTGGGGCAGTATCGGGTGAATGCAGCTTACCGGGAAGGTACAAAATGCATTGAGAAACCAATCAAACGTTACTAAATTTGTAAAACTGATGTTCTCTCGCAACATCTAACACAACTTGCAGGTAGCCAACTTCTGATAAAATTCAGAATAAAAGTTATGTTGTCTTTCTCTTTGTGGTTTTAGCGCCTCAATTTCATTTTATTTCCAACTTTTCGCATTAGAATTGTTGAGCCTCAAAAACACTTCGTTGCAGTACCGCTGCGAATGTATCATAACTTTTTCTTTACGAAGTTGTTGGCGTCAGTAGAGAGACGATTTAGCGACCAATATCCTTTCCCATCACGTCTGCTCAGTGACTTGCAGAGGTCTGGAGATGCTCGGGGCGATTGCTTGATTGGATGCCCCCTACCAAACTCTAGTATTGAGCAGTGGCGTATGGTGGTCATCGTTACTGGATATACACTGTTGTGACGTCACAATACGACGTCAAATTCAGGTTTGCAACCAACGTTTTGGTGAAGTTTGTTGACGCAACATGCATATACAGTGACGCCGGAGCAGCGCCGGATTTAGATGGTGGGGGGACCTGGGGTCCAGGCGTGGTGGGGGGCTCCACGTGCAGATACAAAATGTTTAGGTAGAGGATGCTGGATGAAGTCACTAGTATTTCCACATATCATTAATATTTATGACGTAATATTGTGACGTCATATTGGTTAACTTAACTGTAACAAAAATTTATGATGCAACATGGTATTTAACATTAATTGGCGATTTGTGAAACTGTTGCAAAACTGGCCGCTAGAAACATCGCATATTTTTTAAATATTTGCTTGAAAAATGTTTTGAAACTTTTTTGGAAAAAGTTTCTGGGCGATCCAACGTTTTTATCATCTCCAAACGCCAGTCCTCACTCAGCAATAAATTTTAGACAGAAACCAAACGTTGCAGGCAGAGGCGATTTCCAATATTGTTCGCATTGATTGACCGAAGTGGCTAGTTCTGTGTCAATTCTTCATAGTGATTAAATCGGTGACTAAATGTAATCGTGGCATTTATATGTTCCATTGAATGCTCGTGGCTCCTCAGGCGCTCAAGAGCGTGATTCCAGTCGAAGATTTCTTTTCTAATAAGGAAGTGCGCACATTTAGTCGTATCCGCGCCCATCAGTCTACAAGTGAGACATTTATCACAAGTTTGTGAAGGAGAAAAACAAAGCCAGCTTCTGTCAACTACTTCGCCATTGTGATTTTGGCGACAAATAATATTTGTGAAACATTTCCGTGACAAGTTTGTCTTTTCTGTGTTGTGGAACATCATGTTTAAAAAATGACTTTTCATCACAATGTCAAAAAGAACCTGTTTCATATTTCAACTAATATTCCCGCCTTTTTCGGGTATATTGGCTGGCCAGAGGACCCAGGACCGATATCGTTGCCTGCAGTGATAGCGCCAGTCATCTCACCTGTCGTGTTTTTCCATGATACATCTTGACGTTCTTCTGCTACTGCACTGCTGGTCAAACTAGATCTATTTTCATCGTTACGTTGATCTAAGCCTGCCAAAACATGTTCTTCGATTTTCTGTCCTCAGCAAATAATGCCTTGGACTTCTCAATATTCCGAACTTGTTCATTGAAATCAACCAGAAATGATTGTAAATGTCTTAAAGAGAGTTCGCTCAGAGGATTTCCGAAAAAAAGTTTCAGAACAATAGTTGACTTGTGGATAGACCTGAAGTATGAACATGCGTGGCGGAACCTTTTTGAAAGTGAGGGGGCACAAATGCACGTCAAAAAACTCGTGGTTTGAATGGGCAGCTATGGCGTCACAATCACGTCGTTTTACATCATATCAACGTCATTACCTATACACCATATCAAGGTCTAAATGTCATTTATACACTATATCAAGGTCTAAATGACGTCATTACCTATACACCATATGAAGGTCTAAATTTCATTATTTTAGACAAAATTACACTACTGTGAAAACGTATCGGTGAACCACTTGCAATTAAAAAGGCTGTTACAGGGGCTACTCCAGGTCAACAGCGTCACTCGGGCTCATCGTGCGATTTATTCTGACTGAAAAACCGTTCAATGCTTGCGTCCCTGAAATTTCCTTTCATTCTTGTTGTCATTATTGTTGCTCTGTGACGTTAGTTACGTAACAATAAATAGAAGTTGTGAAGATAACTTCTTCATTGTTGAGTAATGTACGTCACAGACCAATGATAACGCCAGTAAGTCGTCTACTTGCTACATTCATTCATATTAGCCTGAGTTGATGGACAATTTATTGTTCGTTTGAAATTATTCTCGAAATGCGAACTGTCGATTGGACCTCAAATCCAATGTTCTATACGAGGGGTGCCAAACCTGCTCTATGTATGAGCTGCGTATCGTAAAACCCAAGTTACAAAAAGCCGCAACATAAAAATTTATAAACACGAATTTATTTGTAATCTACATTTCTATGACAATTCTTTTTGCAACGACTTGCAAAAGTAATACTGTACGGCACGCTAGCTACCACAGTACCATTTTACATTATTTCTACACTTAGCAATAGAAACAAAAAACTAAAAAACAAATACAGTAGAATTTGCCTAATTCGTCATGTCAAGGTGATTAGAAAAAAGTGACGAATTACGCGAAGTGACCAATTATGCAAACAGGTGAAAACTCTTATCATAGATGCTCGTATGCTTTATCATAGATGCTCGTATACTTTATCATAGCAACTCGTATACATAGTCCTCTTATTTGCAGTAAAATACAAGTTTATGACGTTATGGTTGAATACAACAGTTAATTCCTCTACTCTATCTGGACTCCTCCATTTAATCTAGCACCTTTTCCATCTTTAACAAACTGCAAAGTCTTCCCGCATTCTCTCAGTGGGGAGTCGGGTCGCGCTTCGCATATCGTGTATAAATTCGATAAACAAATTGCGAGGTGCAACAATTCTCAGATAAAGATCCTTAATTTATTTGAATTCCCATACGTACTAGCTGCTTAGACATCAAAAGCGAAGCTGCTAATGACGAACTAGACAAACAAAACGCTTCTCAGGGCTAGAAAGAGGTGACGAACTAAGCAAATTGACGAATTAGACGAACAGAAATGTACACAAAAGATAAGGATTCTGCCGGGACCGACGAAAAAGTGACGAATTAAGCGAATTGACGAATTAGACTATGACAAATTAGACGAGTTCTACTGCGTATAATTTTTCGGAAAGCTCAAAGAGCTGCATGCAAAGGTTCAAAGAACCGCAAACGGCTCGTCAACCACAATCCTGTTCTATACAAATCCACCGCTTCAACAAGCATTCAGTCCGATATGAATAATGTTTTAAAAAATACGAAATTGCATAGGGCAGCTCGGGCTCTAATGGATGAGACCGAGTAAAGCGCGAGCGAACGAAGTCGAGAGAACGCCCACTACGAACGGTATTGTTTTATTCAGATCACCTGCAACATGAACGCGAAAGGCCAAACATGGAACGAAGATGTATTAACAGTGACAATGCCCAAAGAAAAGAGCCCGATTTAAAACTTAGTGAATTGGGACCGTGGGTGGTGGCACAAATATAAGCAACAAAGTAAGCTCGCGTTCTCCCATACAAATCGTAATCAAAGACTCGGGCTAAGCCCGAGGAGCCATGGGTGGTGGAACCTTTTTCAAAGTGGGGGGGCACAACTGCACGTCAAAAAAACTACAGAAAATTTTGTGGTTTGAATTGGCAACTGTGACATCACAAGCATTGAAATATGACGTCATTACCGATACACCATATGAAGGTCTAAATTACACTATTTTAGACAAAATTACACCACTATGGAAACGTATCGGTGAACCACCTGAAATTCAAATAGGCTGTTACAGGGGCGACCCAGGTCAACAGCGTCACTCGGGCTCATCGCGCGATTTATTCTGACTGAATAAAACCGTTCGGCGCTTGCGTCACTGAAATTTCCATTTGCTTTCATTCTGGCTGGCATCATTGCTGCTCTGTGACGTTAATAATAATAAATGAGAAGTTGTCATGATAACTTCTCCATTGTTGAGTAATGTACGTCACAGAGCAGCGGCAACGCCAGTCAGGCCTCTGCTTACTAGGCCAGGGGTATCGTCTCATGCAAATAGAAGCAAATCGATGGAAACAAAAGCAAGTCTCGGTTCAAAGTAGCCTCAGCACTAACATTTACTGTGATAAATTGAAGGAAATTTGAATATTTTTCCTGAATGTTTCCGCGGGCCACTTAAAAGGCTGTGGCCCCGGGACCGTTATTTGCCCACCCCTGTACTAGGCTCATTCATACTAGCCCGAGATGCTGGACAATTTATCGTTTGTTTGAAATTATTCTCCAAATAGGAACTGTCCACTGGAGTGGACTTCAAATCCAATGTTCTATACAAATCCATTGCTTCAAAAAACATTCAGTCTGATATGAATTATGTTTTAAAAATTACTTGAGAAATGATAGTGAATCCAAATGTGGATAGTTATCAGACGACTCCTGACGGTTAATAATTGCATATTGCTTAATTAATCATCGGTTCCAAAACTTTTTCGAACGTGACTGAAATCTGAGTTTGGTGAACATCTCGCGACCCAAGCCTCAAACAGCCCATGTTGACATGAAAAAAATGTTGATTTTATGGATGATTTTTGGCAGTAGGTTGTTGAGTTCGTTTTCAATGTCAGCATTCTACTCTTTTCTCGAGCACCACGCTACACTACAAAAAGACATAGACAAGCTGACAAATTTGAAAAATTACCACTCAGGTTTAGGTTTTGATTGTCTCGGCACTACCTGTTTTCTGACCCTTTACGAAATCACAACCCTTGTTTGGGTCGCGACCCCTACTATGGGAACCACTGGCTTCAACGCTTCAACCTGTTTTAATTTTGTGATTTCTATCACTTAATCGCATATTTCACTTCAAGGGCTGCGCGGATGAAAGCCGGGGTACCCGCTGGGGTGGCCAGAAAACCAAGTTATCACCTTCAACCGACATGCTAAAATCAACACCGTTGGTTCAACATCCACTCGGTGAATTGCAGACAGCTTTATTAATCAATTGGCTTTGCAAAACAACAAAGAAAGTTGTAGGGTCACTACACAACTTTCTCTGTATTCTAATCTTAAGGTCACTGTTTAATCTAAAGGAGAAGTACACGACACGACAGCTTTAAGATATAAACGTGTTCACTACTGCATTACACAGTCCAAAGCAAGTACGCCAACAGCTCCACACCTGCAAGTATGATGGCCGCGCCGGCAAAGGCGGGCAACGTTCCGCAACTACGGACAATTATGACATCACACACACAGTATGCACGTTCAAGATGATGTACTGTACACTGTACGCCGCTGCAACAACTCTCAATTTACGATTCATGTGATGACTGCTGGCTTGCTGAACACTGCAGCATTTCAGTATTTCAAACGTCAAGACCAACGGATTTCCAAAACTTATGGAAGCATTTTCATATTCTGAAGTTCAAGAAATCTCTGAGGGGACCCATTTTTCACATTTAGCTTGCCAGGGGGGCGGCGCTGAAGCGTGTGCGACCCGGTTGTGTTCGCACATCTTCAGTGTGGGATTGATCCTCGAACCTCGGGAAGGATGGATTGTGACGTCATAGATGTAACTCTGCACCAGACGAATCGGCCAAAGAGTGCTCTTACTTCCATGTGCATGGAAGTCACTTATAAGTGTCGTTTGCTTGGTCTTTCCCTTCTCCTTGCTTTGGTTGACTTTACTCACATGTAGCGGTCGCGCTAGCGTGACTGCTACAGCGCACACCCTTGCACCACCGTCAATTACGCCACTGGGCGGAAGTGCTTTTTCATTATAGGTTTAGGAGCAGGCAAATTTTTGGAGTTACGAAGGATTTTTTCCCGAATTTCCCTAAAATCCCCAGAAAAGTTTTTTGTGCAACTTTTGCCTACAAATTCTCTCCCACAAAGATCACCTTTTGTTGGTGTGACTTCCAACAAAGGTCTTCATGTGTTTTTATGCAAACCTTGAGCACCATTTTTTGAAGTAAAGCAACGTTGGGCGCTATTTTCACCCGGATTTTCAGGGATGTTGCCCAGATGTTCAGCAAATCAAAACTTTTGAGGTGTGCTTGCACCCCCACCTCCAGCACCACTCCTTTTCATAACAGTATCATAAGTAATTTCGTAGTTTATCAAGATCGACTTGAAATAAATTCATTGCAGCTTTTCGAGCACCTAGAAAATTCAGAATGATTTTCTATGATTTCTGTTATTATTTTTGCGGTCAACATCGTTGATGAACAAAAACAATCGCAATACGTAACGATTTTTTTGTTTTTTATAAGTTTCCGTTGCCCTCAACTGTTTTACTGCTCCCCCTCAGCGCCGGATTTTTGCGGGGGGCAAGGGGCCCGCACCATGTTTATGTGTTTAGCCATATGTACGACATGTGCGTGCCACTTAGTTATTTTTATTAGCGAGGAAACAAGTTTGTTTGAAGACGGTGTGTTTGTAAGGTGTTCAAAAGGGTGTTGTGGTGGAACTTTAGGATGTCAACACCATTTTCCCTTCTATGTCTGATACTTTCAACTGATTTTCACAAAAAGGCAAGCTTCCGCCCAATTATGCTTAATTATTTGAATACGACATTCACTTTTGGCGAGCAAATTAAAGACACTTTCATGACTAGAAAGTTTCAATATACGCCCACATATTCACTCACCCACTTTCGTACCCGCTTTTCCTTTGGGGAAAGTCGCTTTGGCAGCAGTCCTAGGAGAACCCGAAATACCTCACAATCAACAGCAATCTCACATAGTTCTGCTGGCTCCACACCAAGACAAGAAAAGCAAGGTCGGAGATGTAGTCACTCCACCAGGTCGTTGGACAACCTCTGAGCCGCTTTCCCGTGCGTGTAACTGTAGACCAGGGGTGGAGAACCAGCGGCCCGCGTGAACATTTGATAGGGCCCACATCAGAATTTTCTTTACCCAAATTAGAGTACAAAATCGCATCAACATGAAGCTTCGTGATAAGCAGGTACTTAAGATAGTATGTCATAAGAAGCCTGTATCCCTCGTAGTAAGATAAAGGTAGAATTTTAGGATAAAATTAATTGTTATTTGCGGCCCGCTAGCGATAATCCACGATTTGTGTGGCCTGTGATAGTAAATAGGTTCCCCACCCCTGCTGTAGACTGTAGCCCGAAGGACTTACTTCGCCATTCTTTCCTGAGACATTCTGGACACATGGCCGAACTAACGTAGGTGGAATCTTTCTATTCGGAGAAGTGGCTTGACATCCCGGGCTTTATGGATTTCAGACCTGTGCTCTTTGTCACGAAGTGCCACACCGAGAACTCTTCGCAAATATCCCATCTCTGCTGTTTGTTCTTTTGACAGTATTTTTTCAGTTGACACCTAGATTCATGACCACAGGTGAGGATCGGAACAAAGACCGATTTAAAAACTGACAGCTTTGCGAAGTTTGAAAACTCCCGTTTCGTCACCACGGAGCGATAAAACTCACGCAGAACTGCGTTTGCTTTAACAATCCGCAGGACCCGTAACCAGCTTGGGACACCAGGTGGGACGAGGTGTCGTCTGAGAGGAGCCTAAATTTTTTAAACTATGTCCCCAAAAGTTTTAAGCTATGTCCAACACATTTTTCCAGGGAGGGCGAAAAATATTTTAGGGGGAGCTTTGCCCCCCTGCACCCCCCTGGTTACGGGCCTGCCAATTCGTGTATCAATCTCTTTGTTTCGACTTCCGTCACTCGTGAATACCACCTCAAGGTAGTTGAACGTCTCCATTTGCTGCAGTGTATTTCCGCTCACTCACAGAATACACTGCCTTCGGCTCCTTGAGAGACACAATACCTCAATGTTTTTAGTGCTGATTTTCGTTCCTGCTTCGTCGCACGCATCAGAAAACCGATCAAATGCGGGCTGAAGACCCTGTTGAGAACATCCACGCATGCAGTACCAATTCGTCCGCAAAAAGCAAACGGTTCATCCCTGCAGTTGCCAACAGTAACACCCTCGTCGCCGCGTCTGTGGCTGTCTATCCAATTCATATAAACCAGGGCTGCTCTCCAAATTTTCTGGAAGGGGAACACATAAGCTATTGAAAAACAGTTCGAGGACCTAATATCTTGCGTAATGTGATTTTTCGGGATATGTTACATTCTACCAAATCAACACATTTTTCGTAAATATATTATTTTTTCAAAATGTGTTTTTCGACCGAGCTAAATGGATTCGCAGGTCGGATGATTTGATCCGCTGGCCGTAGTTTGGAGAACCCTGATATAATGAAGAGGAGTGGTGACAACACACACCATTGTCGGAGTCCAACACTAACGCTGAACGGTTGTGATTTAACTCCGTCGACACGGACACAATCTTCTTAGCAGAAATAAAGTTAGCTGACGGCCAGCAAGAGGCACCTGTCAAAACCGTACTCCCGCAAGACTCCCCAAAGCTCTTCACGAGGAACACGGTCGTATATTTTCCCGAGGTCAACAAAACATGTGCATACGTCTTTGGCATACTTTCCAAGATTTCTCGAAAGTTTGCTGGAGAGTGGCAATTTGGTCTGTAGTGCTACGGCCGCGACGAAACCCGCGCTGGGTATCATCCAACTTACTTTCGAGGCATCTTGGCATACACTCTTCCTGGGAGGCGAAGCAAAGAAATGCCCCTGTCGTTGGTTCATTTACTCCTGTCTGCCAGCTTATGTATGGGGATAATCAATTTTCCAATCTTTCGGTGCCCTTCCAAAACGCCATACCGCTTGACACGCACGAGTCAGCCAAAACATCCGGCGTTCTAAGTTCCCTTAATTCACTGTCAACTTTTCGCAATTAGCTTTGAACTCGGATTTAGCAGCGGCATCAGAGAGCTTATTGATGCATAAGTCTACGGAAGCTTTCATCTGTGCAAAGTTAAAACATCCCGCCTGAAAAACTTTTGCTCTGTTCTGTCAGGTGAGGTGGCAATGTTGATAAAAGGAAAGCATCATGTTAAATTTTTTTGGTTTCAGAAGTCGCAGTAAAACAACGCACATTGCATCATCTTTATGTTCTGACAGCAGCTTCAGCGCGGCCCAAATAGCCAAAATTTCACTCGTAGCTGTCACTGTTGCCTCACCGGACAACCACTTTATTTTGCATGCGCGCTGCAACTGCCGACCTTTTGTCTTCATTGTAGTCTGATCCACCGTCAGGCAAGTCGATCGCAACGATGAAACAGTAAAGCACTTCCATAATTCCATTAAAGTGCTTTCGCAGTTTCGTACACCATACTGTACAAATCTGCGGCAGTGTAGTATCAGGCCAAAGCGAGGCGGTGCGCATGACAATGCACAGGTAACACACCTACAATTGTCGCTTCCAACTTCTGCGCCAGAAATTTGTCGACCTATAACATTGCAGCCGTCTGTTGCAATAGCCACGTGCAGGAAACCATGCTTTCCTCAAATGGCTTCACTCCAACACAAGGCAAAACCAAATCTTGGCTTTCGGAATTTAGGGTGTCATTGCAAAATTATGAGGTGCCATTTTGACACCCAAAAACGGTTTAAAAAAGACACTGTTTGAAGACAGTAAGACACTATTAAATTATCGGTCGTCCAGACGGCATTATTTCACTTGAATACTGTTTGATATTGTAACGAAACAACTTTTACGCTTACTGTTTTCCTGAAAGTCGGTCAGGTACCTGAAGCAAGTGAATGCAAGGTCAAGCCACCTAGAAGGCATTAGCTTACGTCTCTACTCGTTACTGGTAGATTTTGCGTCTTTCTTATTTGTATTTGCACAGGTCGCATGTGAATAGCATTGTTAAGTAGGGCTACCATACATCTTCTTTTTGGAGTACATGTCCACTTTTTTCATGAGAAATGAATAATCTCCGAGGACGTTCAAAAATGTCAAAATATCCTCCTTTTTACATTTCTTATTTTACATAGCTATAATCAGCGGCGTAACTAAACTTAGATGAAAGGGACCCACTGGCCAGTATACGGGGTCCACTAACCAACACTCAGAGAAAAACTTGGGAAATGATGGTGAATCTGGATGTGGATGGCTAAACTAAAACCCTGAATCAGCGGAAAATAATCCGAAAAACACATAAAAACAACAACGTACTGAAAACCAAAAAAAAATGCTAAAACCGAAATGTAAGTTCAGTGGGAGACCGGTTTTTATATTTTGCTCGCCAGGGGGGAAATTCGCCCCTCTGGCCCCGTCAGTTACGTCACTGGCTATGATATATTGTGTTTACATGTGGTAAGCTGTCACTACCCAACTGCATCAAGATACGAGCTGGTGGTGTAGCTTAGTTTATGGGAGGGCCTGCAAGTTGTCTAATTAATCGGTGTTTTGGTTGAGTTAATTCTTGGCTGAAAAGCTGGAAATGCTTTCACATTAGTCGTTACATAACAGCAGTAAATCTTTTTTCAATAACTCAATGACTTTGGCATTAAAGCGAGGAATTCTGACTCCATTATAGGTTCTCTACTAGCTTTACTGGTGAACCGTTATACGATGATCGGTGTACTGTACATACTGTAGCTTAGTGTAGCACTTTGTAGTAATTATAGCTAATCAGTAATGCTAAAAAATGAAGAAATTCGTCAGAAGTGTCCCTCTTTCAGAAAAGGGCTGAATGATTTTGAAGCTGAGTGAATTACGTGTGGTTGCATTTACAAAGTTCGCAAAAAAGAGAGTGAAAAAGTGAGTACCAAAAACGTAGCAGTTGGATAAGAACTTAGCTCACAGCGTAAGCAGTTGGATATCACTTTATCCTAGCTTGCCAAGGTTGCTTCAAATGTACCCATCTTCACATTCAAATGTACCCAGCTTCACATTCATACTCATAGGTGGCGGAACCGCGGGGGCCACATGGGCCCAGGTCTCCCCACTTTTAAATTTCGAATTTTGCCTAAATAAGTTTAAGTAAAACAGTTGGTATTGGGTCCATTGTAAACGTAAGTCGTTTAATGAAAAAGATATTGCAGAAATTTGGCCGTATTTTGTCAATATTATTTGTAATTTGGCAGTGAATTTGAAAGGATTTCGTGATTGTTTGGCAGGTTACACCGTGCACAGTCTGTTACCCTACTATGACTTGCGTACAGCATTCGTGGTGTTGAACAGCGCTGCCAGATGGTGAAAAACAACAAAATTTTTACACTTTCTTACAAAAATTGTGTAATTTTACTTTCGTGTGTGCATGGGCGTCGGAAGGATTTTTTCCAGGGGAGGCACTAGTGGATTTTTCTAAAAGTTTTTCTAAGGAGGACCAGAAGTGGTGAAATTTGTTTTTTACCATTCGAAACTAGGAATACAATCTTTTTTTCTGAAATTTATAAATTCCTGTTGAGGAAAACGTTCGTGCCACACCATTAAAAAATTGGTGTAATTTCAAGCGTTTTAACACCATTCTAAATAGTGAAATTTTGAATTCCGAATTTTGCCTAAATAGGTTTACGTAACACAATCAGTATTGATTCCATTGTTAAAGTAAAAGGTTTAATGAAAAAAATGTTGCAGATTTTTGGAAGTATTTTGTCAATATTGTTTGTAATATATTATTTATAATTTGGCAGTGAATTTGGCAGAATTTCGTAATGTTTGGCAGAATACACCGTGTACTGTCTGTCACCATGCTATGGCTTGCTTACAGCATTGGTGTTTTTGAACAGTGTTGCCAGATGGTGTAATACAACACAATTTTTTACAAAAATTGTATTTTTTACATACTTGTGTGCATGGGCGTCGGAAGGATTTTTTCCAGGCGTGGCACTCGTGAATTTTTCCAAAAGTTTTTCGAAAGGGGGGAAAAGTGGTGAAATTTGTTTTTTACCACTGGAAACTAAGAAAGCAGCCTTTTTTGCTGAAATTTTCAAATTCCTGCCGCCCTTCCGATATCCTGCTTGTGGGTAGGAAAAGTTCGTGCCACACCAGTAAAAATTTGTTGTAATTTCAAGCGTTTTAATATCAGTCCAAATAGTCAAATTTTGTTGAATCTTATATGCAAAAAAATGTTTGACACATCAAATTCAATTGTGGTTTTATTCTTGCATTGGAAACACTAAACAGCTATATTTATTTCCACATTGGCAACACAATTGGCATCCTTACAGCACACAACTTGCTACTTGCTGCGTATGCTTTGTTTTGTCTTTGCATTCCGGTATCTAATGCAGTTGTACAATGAGTATTCAGTCATGTTGCTTCTGTGTTCAAGATGTGGAAAAGTGATTTTGAATGTGTTTAAGGCAGGTATCAATGCTATGTCACTTTTGCCTGTTTTTTAAGTGTGGGTCTTGATGTCTTTAACAGCCCAGTAGCGACTCCAGTGCACGGGTTCCTCGGGCTTAGCCCGAGTCTTCGATTACGATTTATATCGTAGAACGCGAGGTTGTTTGCTTTGTATATTTGTGCCACCACCCACCGTCCCACTTCACAAAGTTGTTAACTCGTCTCTTTTCCTTGGACCTTGTCACTGTTCATATATTTTCGTTCCATGTCTGGCCTTTCGCCTTCATGCTGCAGGTGACCTGAATGAAACAATATCGTTCGTAGTAGGCATTCTCTCGACTTCGTTCGCTCGCTCTTTACTCGGGCTCATCCATCAGAGCCCGAGCTGCCCTACACAATTAACTTTTTCTAAGTATTGCAAACGCTCTACATGGAAGTTTGGCACTAACGTTATCAATCAAAAATTGTGGTGTGTATCCCATCTCTTTACTTTCTGTTTTTACTGATCATTGTAATACTGATTATGCAGTATAGATTACAGTTTTGACAACGAAATACAAATAGGTGCGACATAAATATATGAAGTTGGAGTAAAGATGAAATCTGGTGCTCAAAAATGTAAGAGAACGCACAACAGCAACTTCAAAGTTCTGCTGCAATGTCCAGAAAGCTGACAAAATTTTTTGCTGCTTCCATCATCACATCTATTAACAACAATTTAGCTGAAACAGGTCAGTCTGTATTGCTTTACTAGTAATTATCCAACTTCAAAGACAAGGTTTTCTTACCTTTGCTGCTGCAAATTTATCTAGGAAATAGCTAACGCTAGTGACGCTCCATGAGAAGTTCTAGGTCAGCAATTTTGTGACCTGAATTTCGACAATTATGTCCACGGAGATGTTCAGTTTATAGGTCAACTTAAATAAAAAACACGTGTAGCAGTAACCGAAAAGTTCCCATTTATAACTAATGTACTCAACGCTGTTGCACAGTTTCAATTAAAATCTTGAAAAGTAGTCAGCATTTGATTGCATTTTCTTGTGATTCCTCTTTCACCCCGGCCGTGTCGAGGATATGTGCAAGTCAAATACGTAATTAAATTGATTTTATAGAACTAGTAAAAAACCAACCGTCAATCTTGTTTCAAATATAGTGGAAACAATCGGGTGTCCGCCTCAAGCTAAAAATATCTCGCAAAATATTTGATGTCTTGATCAAAGCAATTTACATGCTTTTGTGCGCCACCGAGTATCCCCATCCGACGTTTTAACCATTTACTTCAGAACCGGATGTTAAAGTGTCTTCATTTTCGTCCCACTGCCGGTTTACTATTTGATGGCAAGTGAAAATAGTTATAGCTGGTGCGCTGTTGCAGTG
>Ga0210059_1003977_pt1 | contig 23812 bp, 12 predicted proteins | sample Ectturendosymbi2_FD_188042 | JGI IMG/M metagenome (GOLD analysis project Ga0210059, IMG submission 188042) | Ecteinascidia turbinata endosymbiont from Florida, USA - Sample 2 (SPAdes) (version 2) | ecosystem: Host-associated > Tunicates > Ascidians > Unclassified | place: Key West, Florida...
GTTTTCCGCCCATGCTACTTGTTCTTGCTATGAAATGTTACACTAAAATGCCTTGCCCTCTGCCTCATAACCATTATTGCTGCTTACTTTCTTCACCTATATGCTTGCCTCACCTGCTCATCTGTACATGCCTCGTCTCTTCACCCATTGCTTGCCTACCATCATCTGTGTTATGTTGATGTCTATTGCGTTTTTTTTTTATTTTTGCTATATGCTACTTTTTGTGACTCCATTTTGGATTGTTTGTGTCTATGATATCTCTGTCATAATTCTTGGTATTGAAATCACCTAACCGTAACCTAAAACTACCCTTTTTATGTCATTTGTCTCACACGTATTTGATGATGTGTAACATCTTGTGAGCAACCTTCCTGCATACTTGTTTCTTTCCTTTTGATCGATGAGTGGATCGAATTTTAGTGAAGAAATTTGATGTGGTAAGAATATTTGAGCAATGCAAAGAGATTGAAACATAGTAATAAAAAAAGTAAAAAAGTTACAAAAACTAATTAATGAGGTACAAAAAAAACAAAGCAAACAGAAGAAACCAAAAAGTGTACTTTCATGCCGAAACGCATAGATGTGCACACAGAAAAAACGAAAATAGTAAATATACACAAAAAATAAACAGTTACAGAATACTAGAATGCACAGTATTTTGTTCTGGACAAGTGAAATGTTGCTAAAGTTCATAATTCTAATTGGGAATTTTTTTCATGTAGGAGAAGGAGGTGGTTGTTAAGTTTCCATTTAAGGGTAAAGGTGGTTGAAAATTTAATATAGTCTGGTATTGAAGACCATACTTTTGGGCCAATAAAATTAAGAGAACATTTTCTTGAGGAAGAGTTAAGTCTAGGTAAAAATAGGTTTTTAGAGGTTGTTAATCTTGTCACTGTGGAGTGATAATGGATTGAGCTGAGTGGCATAAAATATTAATCAAAATGATTTGGAAGCAGTTTGTTATGATAAGAGTGCATGAATTTGCATACTGAAAAGCTATATAGTTTGGGAAGGCATAAGATGTTTAAGTGCTGGAAATGTTCTTCTAGTGATCCCGTGTTAGTTGGATTTATTATTTTTATAGCTTTATTTTGGAGCTTAATGAGAGACTGAATGGTTGCATTTGAAGCACGTCCCCAATTGAGGATTGACATTGAGTAATTAAGGTAGGGATGGATTAATGAGTTATAGACAACTTTCAGTACAGGTAGCATTGTATAATGTTTAAGTTCGGATAGAATTCCAGAAGCTCTTAGTTGCGTTTTTACCTTTTGTACATGACGTTTCCAGCTTAATTTATTGTCAAGAAGGACACTTAGTAGTAGATATAATTTTAGGTTATCTTCAGGGGAAATGTTGTGGTTATTTATGCTAAGTTTAAATGAAGCAGGATTGTATTTTCGAGAAGTTATAGCATAAAATTTGTCTTAGTGTAGTTAAGAGAAAGCTTGTTGGCTCTCAGCCAGTGGTCAATTTTACCTAGTTCAAGGTTAACAGTTGTCTGAAGAACATTAAAACAGGAATTTGACATATGGAGATTAATATCATCAGCAAATAAAGTAGTATTGTATGAAAAGAGCAAGCTTTTGTGATATCGTTAATGTAAATGAGGAAAAGCAAAGGCGAAATAACACTACCCTGAGAGACCCCACAAGAGATCCTTTTGTATGAAAATTATGATTTATTAAATGCCCCTATTTTAATGTACTGCATTCTATTGTGCAGGAAATTTGAGAATAGTTTATGAGAAACACCTCTGATACCATAGTGATGATAAAGTTTATCAAGTAAAATTGCATGGTCACAGCAGTCAAATGCTTTTGATAGGTCTAGAAATACGGAACATGTTATTTATTTATTGTCAAAGTTTCTGAGCAGTCATCATAAATAGTTGTAATGACTTGCACTGTTGAGTGATTTTCTCTAAAACCGTATTGTCTTTGTCATTTAGATTGTGTTCTATCAAATAAGAGTATACTCTGATAAAGAACTTTTTCAAAAAACTTTGACAATACTAGAAGAACATAGATTGGTCTATATTTGGATGAGGAACTTGGGCTATGAACTTTAGGAATTGGAGTGACGTGGGCAATTTTCCAGGAGTCTGGGAATTCACCAGTAGTCATGCATTTGATGAAGAATTTGGACAACCAATCTGACACAAAAAGCAACTAGCTATCTTTACAAATTTGGATGGAATATCACTGGGAGAACTATTAGATTTCATTTTAAAGTTTTTGACAAGAATTTAGATTCCATATGCATCAGTGGGAGTTAGAAGTAATGAATTTTTTGAATTTATATGTTTAATAAAATGTCTATAAGTGGTAGAGGATGGTTTTATTTTTCTAGAGAGAGATTTTCCAACTTCTGAGAAAAAATTGTTCAAGTCTTCACATTGTTTTTGGCATTCTGAGTCTTCAAAAAGCTTATTATTTTGTTGAAATTTGTTTTTTATTGCAATTATTTCACTGGCAAGCTTCCATGTTTTTTTTATATCATGATAGTATTTTTGGAAAGCTTGTTTATAATAATTTTGTTTGGAGATTTCTATTAAGTGGTGTTTTTGCCTATTGAAATAAACCTGAACTTAGAATGAAAACACCTGAACTTAGAATGAAAACTTGTTAAGTGTTGGATTTAACAAAAAGTTGCCAGGTTGCTTACTCTCTAAGCCTAGCAGTGCTGGGAGTTCAGTTTGGAAAGAATAAGAGTTTCAAAAGAAAAAGCTAAAAGGTATTGAGGTGAACATTCATTGTGCTGAAATAATTTAATTAATTGGGTGTAAATTAAAATTATCGTGGTGCCCATGGTTTTGTCATGGTTAAATTAACGTACAGTAACTGTTGGCACTGCATGGTGGAGTCCAGTAGGTACACAAATGTAAGCTATCATTTGATTTAAACGTCTCCATCAACAGAGCATATGAGAATTGTGAGCAACTAACAACTACAACAGCGCTGCCATCTATAGAAAAAAAATTGTTCCCTTGTCATGATCTATCATAAACTGATTATGGTAGGTAGATGAGTGTTGTGATGGTTGCCGTGCTGCAAGCTGTGTTAGTAGCTACTCATTGCTCACCGTAAGTTATTGGTTTTTGCGACTCCAGTTATGTCATTTTGTATCTGCAACAAATGTTGCCACTGAGGTCAGTCGCAATAACATCAGATTGTTGCGTTTTTCAACATCAGATAACATCATATTTTCACAATAGTTTAATAATATAAGGTAAATGCTTTTATTACCAGTGACTAACAAAGTGCGATTAACCACGTTGAATCCAAAACAGATAGAAGTATTGTCATTAAATGGAAAAGTCAGTTATTTATGCATAACATAAATGTTATTCATAATGCTAATGAAGAGAGCTTCAGTTTGCAATGATTACCAAACGCACAAGGATGAGAAATTGATAAAATAAATTTAAAAATCATGAATCTAACTCATTTTCATCCTAAAAGTATACAACAGCTCAGTAAACATCAGATTTGTTACCAAACATCAGACATCAAAAATTTCTCTCAAATCACCAGATCGGATATCAAAACATCAGAAGTGGCAACACTGTCCGTAACCAAGATCCATTGCTGATGGATATCCGTCTTCTATAGGGCACCTGAAAAAATTGAAAAAAGAAGTTTTCATCTAGTGAATGTTGCTTATGTTGTGTCATTACTAGGGCAACCAAAAGTCAATAAAGTCAAAATTTTTTTGCCATTTCCCAAGTTTATGAAATGTCCACAAACCAAATTTCACGCTTATACCATGACGGAATCTCAAGTTATTAGGTCAAAGAAAGTCAAAATTTATCGTTAGGTCAAACTTTTTGCAGCACAATTTTTTCTCTTAAATATCGATATTTTATTGAAACTAAAACAACAGATATTTTGATATGCTTTTTCAAGTTGCAATTCTGCAATAATAGTGGGTTTATTACAATTTCTGACATAATAATTTTGTTTTGCCCACTATTGGACGATTGAAATTATGTAGGATAGGCATAGTAGGTGAGAAATGTGGTATTACGGTACTTGTTTTGGTGTATGCTCAATCTTTATGCATTCAGTATTTCAGCTTTATGATGTTCTCAGGTTTTACTCTACTGTAGTTATTAATGTACTTATCAATATATCATCCCTGAAATTAAACAACCAAATTTTTTTTTAATTTCAAAGCTTAGAGTGCATGAATACACTTTAGGATTAACCTGAGCACCTGACGCTGAATTATTTTGCAGTTGCAAAGGCAGAAAATTTATAGGTCAAAATAAAGTCAAAATTTATAAATTATAAAGTCAAAATATATCTTTTTAGGTCAAAAAATTGGTTGCCCTAGTCATTACTAAGGCAACCACTTTTTGGACCTAAAAACTTAAAATTTGACTTTATAATTTATAAATTTTGACTTTATGTTGACCTATAAATTTTCTGTGTTTGCAACTGAGCAGCAGACTACAAAGCATGTATTAGAAATCAAATCGTAAGGTTAAAAGTCTTTACTCATTTGAAATGACACAAAATCAAAAGTGTGAAACATCTAATAAAAGTATATGTAACAAACTGGCGTAGACGAAAATCATTCCAAAAGTACAAGAGAAATATCCAGTCTCAATAAATTGCTTGTCTTTTGCTTTACCATGTCTAGCCTGTTATATTCAAGTATGTACTTTCCATGATGGGTGTAAGCAAGGAATCGATCAACAAATTTTTAATAGAAAATCGATTTCACTTAAAATTACGCATCCTCAGTCCTGAAAATTGCAAGCAAAGCTTACGGGTGAAAAATTGAAAGGCTGAAGTAACAGCAGAGAAAAAACAAACTCAAGACTACAATCAAAATTTCATAACACCAGCTCATAAATCATAACATCTTAACCGAAGCCATGACCCCATGACTGTTATATTCAATCGTCCAGTAGTGGACAAAACAACATTATTATGTCAAAGGTCGTAACAAATCCATTAATATGTCAGAATTTCAACTAAAATTTCAAAAGCATAGCAATATCTGTTGTAGCTTCAATAAAATATTGATAAAAAAAACTCTACTGCAAGAAAATTTTGTCCTAACAATAAATTTTGACTTTTTTTGACCTAATAGCTTTTGAATCACACTGTGAAATTTGGTTTGTGGATGTTTCATAAACTTTGAAAAAAGCAGAAAATTTTTTACTTTATTGACTTTTGGTTGCCTTAGTCGTTACACTGCAACTTGCATGTATTTCTTGTGTTTTGTTTGTAAACAAAATAGTGTAAACACTGTTGAATTTGTGTTGTTCATACTTTTTTCTGCATATGCTGTGTCTTGTTGGTTTTTCTTTTTAGTTTCCATCTAATTCAAAGTAAAAACATAGTAATGGATTTTGCAATTGGACCACAGAATATCAGTGTATCTGGAATGTTATAAGTAAATGAATGATGCATGTTGCACATTTGGATACCTGAAGTGACTGTGAAAAAGTGTTGCATGAATGAGGATGGATTTATCTGATCCAGACACAAGGTCTATTGGTAAGGAACCTAAGCATGCAATAACTGTAATTTTGCATTTAAGTGTTTATCATGTGCTATCAATTTCAACTGTCTACAAAATGACTTGACATCATGTTAGAAATGTGTCCAAATCTATTTGATGAAAATGACATGATTTTTTCTTAGTTTAGTTGTTTCATAGAAAAATGCAATAATTTCTGGTTGTTACTTGTATACTGCATTTTAAAATGCATTGGAATCAAGTGAAAAAATGTGATTGCTTGACAGTCTTTTTCTATGGAGAATTCTGTTTTGGCTAAAGTTTATGTAGGTTTTGTGCTATATATATATATATTTACAGCGTATTCTTAATTTTTTTGTACATAAAATAATTCAAGGCAAAGGAACTTAGAACAGAATAAATTTTTGTTTGGAAGTGGCTATAGATCTGCCAGCAGTAACACAGTTCAAATTGAGTTTGTCAGTCAAGCTGCACTGTCGTGGTAGTCCAGCAGATGCATCTACATCTACTGTGCGAATGGTTTTTTATTCTCACCGTAGTGCCTTTTGTTTTGGTAGAAGTGGTTACACATTTCATGGGACTGGTTTTTCTTTACAATTTCAAAAGTTTGCAAACTTTTGTGTTCAGGTTTATGGTTTAGGTTTGGGATTTATGTTTAGGGGTTAGGTTTAATGTTTGCATTTAGTACGTTTCTACCAAGTGTAATGCAGTCTACTGCACACTTGTGTGTTAGTGTCACATTGCAGGCAGCGGATGCATAAGTTTTCAAAAATCAAGGTCCACTGGTGGACCTATAGCCACTGCCGTTTTGTTTAATATGTTGGTAATATTTGTTATTGCCTTAAATGTACCATATTCTAAGAACCCTGGTTTTCATTTTGGATTAAAAGTGAATCATAATTCAGCTGATCTGCAACAACATTGCCACTATACACTTTGGTGGTTTTTATGTATGATCCAATAAAAAAAGCTTTATTTTGTAACACTTCCAAATTATATGCTCAAGCATAAAACTATAAGCTAAAGCAATAGACCTTGAAGCCTTGTTCTCATTTCAGGTTGCAAAAGTATGTGGAATTTTGCTTCTCACTTTTAACCCCATTAATGATGGCAATAAGTGTCACTGAAGTATCTAAATTATGTTTTTAAAGTCTGTCAGATAGCTGTTATTTTCATTGAAACGTTGTTAGAACTTCCCATTGTCATGTACATAATCAATACATAATTTGTATTGCATTGGGTGGCACTTTAAATTTTTTTTTAGAGAATGTATCAAAATTACTCTCTTCATCCTTCTGTTAACATGCAGTCATTTTTTACGTTTGGTTTGCTCTGTTAGATGATAATTCTGGTGCAGTTAGACTCTGAGCAGTTCCAAAAAAATTTTGGTGAACTTCAGAAAGAAATGACACGAGAATGGATAAGAACTTTGAGCACTTCAAAATTGATTTTAGTGTTTCTACCAATGAAGTCTTAGGTAACTGCTGTTATAGTGTATAACTGCTGTTATAGTGCATACCATAGTGGCTGATGTAGTGAAAAGTCTGTGATTTAGGGCTGGTTTAATTTACAGTATGTGGATACTTTAGGGTCAGCTGATGGATCACCGACACGAAAATCTAAAAAAAAGAAGTTTGGATTGATTCGACATAAAAAAGTGGAAAAAAAAGAAGAGCTTTATTTTAGGACTGAGGGTAGGCTGAGTTCATCTTTCATCTACAGATTAATGTGCACATTATTTCAGAACATTTTATCATTTTTAAGTTTAATTGAGCAGAGTATTGGGTGGCTAAGTTTTATTTTAAATGAGTAGTGATAACTAAGTTTTATTAAGCGTGTAGGCTTACTGTTTTAAGTATGTAGGCTTACAAATTATTTTGATCTAAAGTTTTTCTCTTTGGTAGGTACGGAGAGTGAAGTTCATCTCCAACAATCTCATATGAAAGGTAGGTTGAATTTAGTTGTCTTTGTTCTTTCTCAAAAGATATATTCACTAGCAAAATAAAAGTTGTCAGCAAGGCACCAAAAATTTTGATGTGCACAAACTGCATATGGAGGACAAGTTTAAGTTGTTTCTTCCAATAGCTCTAAAAATGGTTACCCCAACATTTACGTCGTCGTGGCAGTTGTTTAGTAGGCTGATGCAATAAATCTATATTCATGCCAGTTTTAGAACACAATTTTTGCAGTGCATCTATTGAATGCTAAGAATAACTATTGGTGAATTTGAATTGCATGGATGGTATCTGTAAAATAAGTTTCATTTTTTCCAGTTTCGACAAACACATTGGTGAAAACAACTGGCAAGCAAAGTACTGGTGTGAGTAAATTATGTTTAGCTTTGTTTAAAATGATCTGTATGATTATGTTTCTTACGATGGTTTTGAGTAGGTGATGACATGTTGCCTTACAGTACTTCTAAATTCAGCTTTTTTCAGCTATTGCAGATATTTAATTCTCAAATTTAATCATTCTGATTTAAAGAAGTAGCTCAGATTGCCAAAATGCTGACCAAAACGAAAAACAATGGTAAATTCCACTATTAGCGATGCTATTTCTACCTGCAAGTATTTCAAACATTCGGTTGGGTTAATCTAGCAGCAACAGAGACACATGGAGATTTATTGGGGAGAAGGTTTTCAGTCCACGTAAAATTTTCTTTACCTCTTATGATCAGCATCATATCACCATCACGTAAAGAAAATTTAAATTTTGATTCCTAGATTTTGAGCAGTTCTGTTTATAGGACAAAGATTGCTTATATTGTAGAGAATAATGCATTTGACAGAGGTATTCGTAACAAGGTGTGGCTAATGTTTGTGTCATCAGGTGTGTCCTGCTCACGAATCTTGTTTCTCCTGAACTACCACCTCTTCAAATTTTAAGCGTATATTCCAGTTATCTTATTGAATTTATAGTCCAGAGGCAGCTAACGTGTGGATAAACTCGACGTAACTCCTGTCAATTAAGAGATCTAGATTTGCTGCAAACTTTCAAGGAATGCTTGCAGCCGACTGGGCTTTGCTTTCTTCACTTTGTGATCATTCATACTTGCACATATCTGTATTCAAGTAACTACTCTCCACAAAGGTGAAAAAGTTGAATCAATCAACAAATTGTTTTTAATAGGAAATAGATTTCCCGCACCTAATGCCTGTTTTAACAATTGTGCAGGAGCAGTTAGGAAATGGAATGAGCTTCTCACACTACAAGGTTTCAGGTAATTGTTCTATTTTGTTTTTTCGTCGATGTTTGATACATGCTGTAGCTATTAATTAACGGTAAACTGACCCGTTTCAAATATTTAGTTTTTCGCTCAAAATCACTTAAGTACTGTTGTTTTCACTGTAGTTCCTGCCACATGTAACCTCTGCTTGAAGTCCTGTTAATCCTCGTCTTTAGGGACGACACGAAAACAACTGTTGTAATTAACAAAGCTGTCCGCAAGAAATCATATTTTGGTTTTGCAACTTTTTAAGCTTATACCAAATTGGAGAACGGATTACTTCTATTAGTCACTGAAACTTGACCGTATTCCTTCATTGGCGCTCGAAGGTTTTGATTGTTTCATGGGTTTTCATAGAAAGACAGTGAAAGAACAGTGCTCCTCTGTATGCGGATTGATCTAAATGCATTGAAACACGGTGAATAAAATGCTGCAAGCTAACTTTCTATTTATTTTGTTTTACGTGAGCTGCCGCTCATCGCAACATAGCACGTTGGAAGAAATGTCTTAGTTGCTGATTTTCTTATCGGTAATATTTATAATTTTGCGTCTTCGTAGAAACGATCACAGCAAAAAAGATTGCAAGTTCGAAAAAGGTGAGCTGAATGAATTATTAATGCGCATAAAAGATTTATACCTTGTCATCAGCTTTACCCTTGCAATATGTCGCCAGTTAAACGTTGCGTTATAATGTGGGACGACAGAAGCAAAGCCACGCAAGTTACTTGTCCGCTTTATCTTCTGGGACTTTTCGCACAGTATGTGACCGGAAGGAGACAGGTGCCAGTACCCATTAGGTTTCCTGCCCTTCCGCATATAGCTTTGATTCAACTGTTGGACAAAGAGGCTTTCGTTTAATGAGTCATCGGGAGTTTTTGCAGTTTGCAATAAATAATTCGCTCCTCGAACCTGACATGTTTTGTATAGCAATAATACGGATAGTGTTCTGATAAGAAGGTACCGTCAATCTGGCATGGTCAATTGCGATGGCCTCACGTGCAAATTAGTATTTTTTCACTTCAGACTTTTTTGCGGGACGATCGCAACAAAAAATGTTCAGTGGAAATCTCCACGTTGGTAAACGCGACTACAGTAGGAAGTGGTATGACCCGAATGCAACACTGCAAAATATAGTTTTTTTAATGATAGGAAAGGAATCTCATGCCGAACAGAAACAATTTCTTGAAACATAAACGCGCTGAAGTATGAAGTAAGAATAATTTGGTGAGCAACGTACACGAGAGCTTCTTCAGTCACTTCATTTGAATATTTCTTTTACAACCTCCTTTTGACTCACGGTGACGCGGCTCACAACACGTGTCGCTTAAAAAGTCGTGAAGACGAAATATAGAGAATCGAAAATCACCAAATTTGCTTCTTCCGCTGACGAAGCAAGGGTGTCATTCTGTCGGCCAGGCCTCTCTTTAAATAGCAACTTTTGCCAATACGCATCGTCATCAGGCGCTAGTTGGAGAAGCATTGTGCCGTTCGTAGTTACGGATGCGTAAAACAACTGTGGTGCCGTCAGTTAACTGACTGGCTTGCTGCCACCCACAGGCGTGCTTCCTGTTTTGTTGAGCATATAGCGTATCAACACCTGCGAAGACGCTTGCAAGAACTAACTCTGCTCTGCTGTTTATATGTACATATATACGTGCTGCGATACCGACTGCTCAGGTGTGCAGTGGCGTAGGAACTGTTGGGGTAAAATGCAGTCATTTTTTCAGCCGTGTGCACCTCTTGCGACTCACGAACTGGACGTAGTACTACTCAGTGGAGAAAACTTGGCTGTAAGAGATGCAAACGGTGAGTTTGTTGCGGCACTGTGTGAGACTTTTACTGACGGGCCTTGAAACTCTATAGTATATGAAGAGTTTGAATCACGTGCTGCCTGTTTTACTGCGGAGCATGGTCACTGATCTTGCTGAGAAGTTTTTACATGATCAGGTCGTAAAAAACTGGATAGGTATTTTTAGCAAGAAAATGTTAAAGGAATGTCATCTGTGATAATTCTGTTATAGTTTTGAACAGAATATTACCAACTACCAGTAAGAGCACTTCCATCAAGAAACCGATTAGGTTGGTGCAACTAGTCAGTGCATTTTTTGCGTCCAGTAAACAAAATGTCGCCTTTACGCGCAAAAAACGAAATACCTTTTTGTGCGGAATTCAATAAAGTCGTTTTTGCCTGTCATCCAATGACAGTCCGTTGACTCTATCAGCAGAACGGCCCTCAACTTTTTGCAATTGTACCAGAATGTGAAACTGGAGTGTTTAAAGGAAAATTAACTGTTGGTAAGAACAGCAAAGGCCCCGCTTTATGTGTAGCCTGCACGTTTACGTTGGGCTGTTGGTACTTTTCCCCAATAAATCATGCGGCCAGGTTTCGGTGTGGTTGAAGCGGTGAGCAACTGTAACTGCGGAACAGGCTTAATTCCGCTTTACGCCCCACTCGCCAACAAAATTACAGTCAACAGCTCTGTGTCCCTGCTTCTCTGAATTTTCAGCACTCACAAAAGAGCAAGTGAGTGATGCATACAACCATTGCATTTTCCTTACGAAGGTGATCACTGTCTAATGCTACCAACCTATAAATTCAATAACATTTTTTGTAGTGCAATAAGAAGAAAAAAATGGCGATGTTGTCATTGAGATAATATTTATTTTTGGCGGTTGTTTGTTGGACCATTCAATGCACTAACGTCTTGCAGTTTCTTTTCACTTGAATAAATATAAATGTATTAACGTTGGTACGAAGTCTCTGTAGATTCCACCTACAGTTTCGCTTCACCTTTTCTATAGTTCTTCCTTAAAACGCGGTATGAAAGCCATTTTCGGGCTGCAATTAATGTAAAAAACTGGCTATTTAACATCAAAATTAATTTGAATAATTTCGGCTTAATTCAGATTTAGCTTTGTAGTAGCTGGTAACGAACTTTTATTTTTATCGCATTGAAATCGGTTTGGGCATGAAAGAATAGGCAGAATGTTATCAAGACCTTTTTGAATGTGCTTTATGAATGGTACTGTTTTGATAACTATGCGAAAACGCAGTGATGCACACATTGTACAATTTATGAAATAATGAACTCTTTCAGCATGCTAAACTGAAAGAGGTTGTTGCAAATAAGCTTTGCTTTGGTCGTTCTGCAGGCTACAGCGATCCCTACGTCAAGTTCAAGGTCAACAACAAGACTGTTTATAAAAGCCAGTGTTGCAAAATGACGCTCGATCCGAGGTGGAACGAACATTTCGTGATCGAGCTGAACGAATGGGCCAACATTTCCGTTCACGTTTTCGACTGGGACCGCTACTTTAAGAACGACTTCATGGGTTGTGCTCCTATTGACCTCACGAGCCTCAGTAAATCGCCGTCTGACGTGACGTTAAAGCTAGAAGACGACGATACTGAAGAAGATCTCGGCTACTTGCATCTCACTCTCGCCCTGCGCCCGATCGAGGGAAGAAACGTCGACCTTACGGAGGTTTGTCACGCGTTACACGCAAAACTCAATGTATTGGCATGCACTTTAGACGGCGTATTAGCGAATTCGTGTCTCTCGCGGACTGCTTTGAGTTCAAAAGTTTCGCGACGTCACTGCTTTCACCAAGGCTGGTTTGAGTTATCGGTTCAGGTACTTTTCCTGGGAAGCCTTGAATTTTGGCTGCTAGGTGTGTGTTTTCAAGCAAAGATTGGTTACATTGTTGTATGAATCGCCTAAGGCAGTCCGGGCTAGCATGCGAGTGATATTGTGTTTGTGCGAAAAGAGCCAAATTTCGGCGAAACACGTGAAAATTGTAGCTGACCAAATAAAATTACAACTACGTAGTGTTTTTTTAAACCTCTAAAGAGTTTCTCCATCCGGTAAAAATCATCTCAAACCGTTAAACTAAATATATGTGTGGTACACAAAACACTTAATAGAAAATACTGTTTCCATTTTGCATTGTTTAAGATAGGCTGGCAGTTAAAAATACATCTTCTGGAGACCGCGTTGAAAAAACTGTCCGTTTCCACCTTGCATATTTGACTGCAAACCTATTCTCCGGTCTCAAACTGCCGATCTCAGGCCCCACTGACTTTTACAGGGTACTTACTTTTTTACTGGTTGATGTGTCGAATGTATACATACCATCAGTTAGGTTGGCTCTGTTGACGTGGAAGATTTTTAAAAATAACGGACGTGATCCTAATATACCCCTGCGGACCACCTCTTAACGACTAAATGCTCTTATCGATCACTACTTGCCAACACTTTCACGTTTATATACCACAACCTGCCCGCACTAACGCAAATTTTTGCGAGTTTCGCTTCCCGTGTGGTAACCGTCCATGCTATTCTGTTGTGCATTTCGTTCGCTTTTACGGCGTTACAGGCTCGGGTCTAATCAGTATCGCGTCGCCGTTAATAATAAATCATGCTTAAAGGATTTGTTCTCTTCCGTTTTGCTGCTTACGCGGTGGGTCGTCGAAGGCCTCCTCTATCTGGGACAGTGGTTTTCAACCTAAGGGTCGCGGACCATTTTTGGAGGATCGAGCAGATATTTTATGTATACACAGCTGTATTACTTTTGCTTTATTCGAATTTTAGACGGGGATCGTCGGGTTACAGTGGGTTGCTATAATGGGTCGCGGCACAAAAAAGGTTGAAAACCACTAATCTAGGAGGCCGTAACTCGTCGGTCGGAATACTTTTGAATCAGAGACCCGAAACCATGACGTGGAACGAGTTTGAATTCGGCAAAAATCGCTCTGAGATTTTAGACGGCATAGCTTCGCTTGGCTACTTGGAATTTGCTTTTCCTGTGAAAGCGAACTGTCTAAAAGCAGCAGTGTTTGGAATACTGGCAGTCAATTGTTTGACTGGCGACGATTTATTGTTGTTCAGCATAAAAAGTTATTTTTTGTGGTGGCAGACTCGTTTTTGTGATTTTTTTAGAAAAACAAACTTTCAACGATCACATGTTTGATCCGTTCAGGCGGAAGTGTTAGCTGCTTGTCCTTTTAGGGAAATACGCGATGCACAGAACGATGTACCAAGAAATGATATTTATATTTGTACTCGCCTGTGCATAAATATAAATATCATTTATGTATTTATGCTCGCCGGGTGTTTGTCAAGAAACATTGAGTATGCTTATTTTTTAAATGCAGACCGATTCTGCCCCAAATCCCATTGAAAATGTAGCCAGCTTCAAGCGTGCGAACACCTTTTCAACTGTTGCTTTCGACAGAGAGTCCAAATGCTCAATAAGACCGAGGCGAGGTAAGCAGGAATTCAACATACAGGCTGCGAATGTTCATTAAGAATGTCGCGCAGAGTTTGAGAGCCGTGGTAGGTCGCAAAGCTCTGTTTCGACTTCGCGATTGCAGCAAAAGTTGTTTAATAGTTCAAAGAGGCCCTTTCGCAAAACAAAAATTTTTTCGTTGGCCCTCGTAGACGCGTAGATCTTACTACGACGTTTTTAAGCTCCTCATGATCCAGGGACTTCGGTTGTTGATTACCCCATTTCGCGTCGTAAGGTGCTAATCACATTCGCATGCGATATTCACAGCAATTGCCTTAATTGGCTTCATGCCACCGCGTCTCTTGTGAATTACTTTCCCGTTTGATGCTATTACTGCTGTACCGTATATCACCCAGGTGCGACACCCTATAGAAATTGTTACTGGTTCTTATACAACCCATTGGGCTCGACCCTCGGCTTCAAACATTCTTCGTATCGACTGTTCTAGTTCATTTCAATCGTTTGCAAATGTGTTTTTGATTATCCAGCTCGTTCATCGAACGCGCGCGCAAATTACTTCCATTTGTTATTGCTTCGTGTAGTTGCTTAATTAAATCTGAACAGGGCGTTCCAAAAAACCTAAGCTTTACATACAATTGCGTCTTGCAAAACTGAAGTTCTTGCTTTTTTGCCAGATACCTCACCCACCGAAATCAACTCCCAGAAGTTAAAGCTGACACACAGTGAGACCAGTGTGCACAGAATTGATGTTTCTACGCCGAGTAGCTACTACGGTTGCTGTTCATCTTTTAAGACCTTTAAACCGATCTATGTTTACTTTGCTCTGTGTTTACTTAGTCGGTTGTCGCAGACAGAATCTTCGTGCCATATCAAAAATGACTTAATTTTTTTTGAGGTTCTGGGTCACTCCGACGTTCACAACCCGTTGCTGTTGCAACTGTTCAACTCGTATCCGGCCATAATTTGCCTGCTCGCGACGCTAATGGCTTTTCAGATCCGTACGTGAAAATGCAACTGGGCAAAATAAAGAAAAAAAGCAAGGTAGTTCCTGTGGCTTTGGTTTACTCTGAAATGCCGCGTAGGGCTGTTGTAATGGTATCAGGGCTCTGGTTTGTGTGAAAGCGCTAGAGCTTTCTGAGTTCCTTCAGAATCTGCCCAACTTTTGTTTACAGAAATTTTCACTGATGTTTCTCAGTTTTCACATTTTTTGTCAGTAGAGCTACTTTGAATTTGACGCGTTATGGCTTTACTCCGTTGTGTAACTTTGCTCCGCAATGGCGTTACTCTTCTGTTAGGTTTTAAGTTATGTTATTAGAATCTGCGGGTTTCCTTCACGCCCAACACCGTTTTTTGATGATTTTAGCTTTGCTTACCGGTAGTGAAGGTAGCCGTCGAAGTCATAGAACAGTACAAATATTACAGTACAAAAATATTATTGTACGTTATAACAGTACAAAAATATTATTGTACGTTGTTGAAAGAGCAGTTGCCACGCTTATTTTTGTTCGGTCACATAAAAAACATTTTGTCGAAGGGAAACGATTTGTGAAGTGACTCAGCAAAATGCAAAACTATTTATCTGGTTTCTGTTCTGGTTGGATGTCAAGTTTTACGTCGCTTATCAATTAATCATTGGATGCGTAAAGTAAAAACGCTTAGCTTCTATTACTGTGCATGCAGGTAATATTTCAAGTAATGCCTGTTTTTTTAGTTACATGACTAAACAGCACCGAAAAAGCGCATTTAGGTTAATGAAACGAAACGGAGTGTCTCGGATCATTAAACGAAAAAACTTCTAGGCAGTCAAACAAATTTGCTGACACCATAACGATTACTGTTGTGATAAACGTCAAAAGAACTTTAAAACACTGATACTTGCATCAGTAAATGCTGCACGCCAGTGGTTTGGGGTCATGTCAGTATAACTGACACCGCCGGCTTCGACCTGAGTGTCCCAGAGTGCTTTTCCACGAAGTACCAAACCGGATGCTTTGGTGCTTTCACTCCGATCACTGTGCGTGCTGTGATTCCGTGCCACAAACGCCAGGAATAAAGCACGATGTTGACAGACAACGTCCAGCGAAGCGGGTGTGGTAAACCAGTCTTCATGGTAGTACAGTCGCCCAAGTTGCTTATGAGGATGCGGCGACGCTTGTAGCAGAATGTGGACTGGCGATAGTGGGTGGTTACTTGTATAAAGGGTTTCTTGCAGAGCAGCTGAAGATCTTCCGCGGAATACCGTTTGAAAACCACTGGTCTCTGGTGTGGGCAAACTACAGCCTGTTAAAGCTCTTCAATCCGCTCCGCTGAATTTGTCAAAATATATCAGCAAAGGCAATTTTTGTTACATCTCGCTTATATTGCTGTACAGTACACAAAATAATCCATCCACAATGCCCCGATCCGATTTGCTGTCAAATTTTGGAACCCAATGCGGCCCGCGAGTCCAAAAGTGCACCCTATTCTGCTAAAAGCAGTAGGCTTTGGTGACGTCTAGTCGTAGTGAACCACCTAAAATGGTCTCTATCCCTTTGCGCATACCCCGCCCGTGTTTTTATGTAAGTATGTCTCGTGTGTGCTGAAACAAAGTTCACGCATCTGCTCTTAGTCTTTCTGTGCTTTGCGTACAATATGCAGTTTGCCCAACCCGGGAAGTTCTTTGGCTTTTTAAAAGTTCTCAGTGATTTTAAAGTGTAGCAATACTGAAAGAACATTTTTATTCAGGAGGTTACTTGATTGTTCTAGCTTCGCAGATCTATAACAGTTTTACCGTATTTTTAACGTAAATCAGACACAAACCTGATTATCCGACGACATAGCCTTTTTCAAAAGAGCCTCCAAGACCTGTTTGCGTCTTTAGGATGCTTTTTGCTCACCGATTTGGATTGGTGGCGAGGAAATTATCACACTGCAGGGAGTGTTTTTGTAGTGCTTTCAATCTCAACCTTAAACCGATGCGATACAGTGTGAAATCCAACTACGCAGGACATTGAGCATTTGAGGTTTTCTGCAGGTTTGCTACAAAACACTCAACCCCGTCTGGAAAGACGAGTTCACTTTCCAACTATACAAAGATGACCGTTCGCTGCTGGATCTCGGTGTGTGGGATCGTGACAAATACAGAAACGATGACTTCATTGGCAGGTAGGCAAAAGTTCCATGTACTTCGCACCCAAACCAGTGCTTCGCAAATAATGCACCCAAACCAGTGATTGCCTGGTTTTCTTGTTGAACTAGTGTCGGTTCATTAGTTCATCTTTTTCTTTACTGTGAACTTTCGAGTAATTTTTCTGCCCTGCTTTCATAACTGGCGATGAATCGGACTTTAACAACATTTCGACAACGCAACAGTAAATCTCCCCAACGGCTGCAAGGTCGAATCATCAGCAAATTTTTAACTGGGAAATCGATTTTATGCATTTTCAGTCCTGTAAATTACAAGCAAGACTTACAAAAGTAACTGAAGCAAGATTTGGGGAAAGCACGCGAACTTTACTCTCAAACATAAGCAGGACTGAAGATGCGTGAAATACGCGAAATCGATTTCTTAGTAATCCAATTTACTGATCGATTCGACTGCCTCACCTTTGTGGAGACTTATTGTTCAGCTGTCGATATGTGCAAATCGGTACCATCGCTAAGTTATGAAAGAGCAGGGTAGGTGGGTTCCTCGTAAGCTCATAGCTAACCTAGAGCCTTCAATACTCCAATATGCGCAGGGAGAATCCCTGTAAACTCAACTTCCCAGATTTGTTTGAATTGTGTTAGAGCAAGGTTCCCAACCTTTTTACGATCTCGTACCACTTGGGCGCCCCATATTGTCAACGCGTACCACTTCTTCCAGAACAACTAATTTGATGGTACCTTAGTTGATTCAGAAGAATAATGTACATTAAAATAACAATAAACGGCCATAACTAAATTTGAAGAGTTTTTTGTTTACCTTCCACCAATTGGCGGATGCGTGGCGTAAATTTGCTAACAGCGGATCAAAAGTCATAAAGTTACGAAGCAATAGGCTACAGGAAAATTTATTTACTTAAAAACAAAGCCGTAGACTAGAAAGCTGTGAATCCAGGTTTTTGTGAAAAAATGGAAGCTACTCGCGTACCACCTGGAAGACCTTCCGTACCACAGGTTGGGAAGTCCTGTATTTGTGCAAAAGAAAAACTTAAAAATGCGTGTAAGCAAGAAAAAAACGTCTTCGCCGAATGAAATTGTTTTCTCATGTGTAGCGCGACCCGCTATGACTGTTCACTCATTACCACGTTATTTGAACTTCGTCGTTCAGTACCGTAATAGGCGTAAGTTTAGTTTTTTTCGCTTTCGCATGAGACCAGTTCTACGGTCACAGCTGTTTTTATGTTCAAGTGTTGTCTGCGCCTTCCTGGCGCATCCAACTCTTCTTACCGCTTAGTCGCTTAGCTTTGGTTGCATTTTAATTTTCCAGTCCTAAACCTTTTGTAATGTGTTCAAGTTTTTCAATCTTTTTTGCAGATTTGAAAAACTTCACTATCAGGAAATGGTGCTTTGCTTAATCAATCACTTAAACCAGGGGTGGGGAAACTGCAGCCCACGTGAACATTTTTGTTACCCAAGTTAGAGTACAACATCGCGTCAAAAGGAAGCCACATCATAAGCTGGTACTTAGCAAATCAAGAGAAGTCACTACTATTCCTCATAGTTAGATAAAGGTTGAATTTCAGGATAAATCCAATCGATTTTCCGGCCCGCCGGCGATAATGCACATTTCCTGCGGCCCGTGATAGTAAATAGGTTCCCCATCCCTGGCTTAACCAACGGCCGCCTGGTAATTGTTTTAACCCCCACAGGATGGTTTCAGTTTTGTACACTGTACGTCTATGAAAGTTTTAGTAGCTAAGCGAGATCAAAAAGTAGACGCGTGGTCCCGGGGCAAGCAAGCGGAGATGGGCGCTTCAGACCACTTGTGACACTGGGAAAGGAGTGCAAAACCGAGTATAAAACGAAACTGAAACTGAAACTGATAATATAAACATCTATGACTTGATGCTGGAAAACAGTCACGTTCGGTGATCTGCTTCGGGCTGGCTACACCACTGCTACGTTAGCTCTCCTGTTAATGGGATGCACTGATAACTGCCTTTCTGCGACAATGGAACTTTGATTTTTTGTGCTTTGTGCTGTAATCAGGGCACAGAACTTGCAACGATCCGCGATATTCTGAACAGCGGGGAATCACTTTTCTGGTGAGGGTTTAAAGTTGCATTGCGTGATTCAAATTCTAATTAAGCTGAAAAAAAAGATGTGATATTGCAACCAAGATTAGGCACTTTTTCCACAAAGCAAATGCCGTCCACATGGCGATCTGGCCTGCCTAAGAGAGTGCAGATCAGCATCAAGAGTCTTTGGCTTGAAACTTACACCTATTAGGCTGCCCAGGAAAATCTTCGACACCGATGGCTTAAAACTTTCCTAAAAGCAATGGCGTAAAAATGCAACTCTTCAAAACCACAGAAGCTGATGCCGAGCAAACCTTTTTTTATTTCGTCACCTTAAGTAACTGGCCCATGTTAAAATTGGTTTCAATGTGTCCTTTTCCAAAATGACTTCATCGCTTTCTTGACCGAACAAACGCCGTGCGTTTCGCAGGTGCGATCTGGACGTTTGGTCGCTGGAGCACGACAGGACGCATTCGCTGTCACTGGAGTTGGTCGACACGCAAGGCTCGATACTGCTGCTGGTCACTGTGCACAAAACCGCGCCAGACCAGGTCAACAAGACGCCGTTCGACCTCAGCGAACTTCGGCAAAAATACGTCAGTATTCCTTGATGTAAAGCTCTGGCTTAGAATGCGTTGCTTTCATTTCGCGCTTTGTTATGTGAGTGCCGGTGAATTTTTTATCGCTTTTTGTTTTCTTTTGATGAAGGTGGGTGCAGTTCCTTATGTGCTTCTCAAACATTTAGCACAAAAAGAGCATGTCACATGTACGAACTTATTCTTGACGTCGTTGGTGCAGATTTTAAAGTGTATTTTGCGCGCGACAATGTGACTTGCGCAGTAGTAGTACTGTCAGCTGAAGCGTGGTTCCTAAAACGCGTTGGAGAAAGTTGATGTTTTTTCAAGGCTAGCGTAACTACAACGCTTGTCGAGCTGGTCACGCCTGAGCGGCTTGTGAGCTGCGCGGCTGAAAAAGCCTTTGCACGTCATGTTTGCGCTTATCCAGTTGCATCAATACTTCGATGCTACTTCAGCGTTTCATCCATTTGCGCGCCTCGGGGTAAAACCGTTTGCAATTTACGAAACGATTGTAAAGGAAACCATTGTGCTGTATTACCAATGCGCTGTTTATACGGTTCTAAGAAACGTTCTGTTTCAGTTTCAAAGAGATCCTTGTACGAAATCAACACTGTGTTAATTGGAAAAAATGGTTACTGCTTTGCAGCTATTCATACCCAGCAAATCTCTATGTTGACTGTAACTTCGTTAAGCTGTTTTTGTGCTTGCGATTGTGGGTTTAGCTGATGTTTAAACCGTTCGGTAAGCTGTTTAGAAGCGGTCTATGTTGTTGATTGTTTTGAATGTTTTTACTAGACTTGTTTTGAAAATTGTTTTGCCGTTAGGCTAAAAGAAAATTTTTTGAAAGGCTTTGAGCTTTTAATGGGCAATAACACCAAAAAGACTCATATACTTCGCGACGTTCTAAAACCGGTTGTTTTCCGTGCTCACTTGCTGTGGATGAAACCACCGTTATTCAACAAAACAAATCACGCGCTTAATCAACTATTACGCTTTTCACTGCAATACGCAGAAAACGGCCGCTACCTTCAAAGAATTGGGAGACGTCGGTTTGGCCGAAATCCGGGTCGTGTCGGCCAGCAACCTGCGATCGGCCGACCTCAACGGAAAGTCCGACCCGTTCTGCGTCGTGCAGCTGTGCAACGCTCGAGCGCAGACCCAGACATGCTACAAAACCCTCGACCCGGTCTGGAACCGGGTTTTCACCTTGTACGATAATGATGACGATTACCATCTTCGTTCAGCAATCGTTCTTGTTGTCACGTTCTTGTTTTTTGTCCAGTTCTTGCTTTTGCTTGCGTGGCACTACTGTCTTCTGCTATCGAAAGAAAACACTCATGACGCTGCTGAGCATTAGAATTCTAGCCGAGATATCCAGTCACTTACAGTCACGCAGATCTTTTGGTTTTGAAGATCTCTTACAATAACGCGACTACGGTCTGCAAATTACAGACCAAATTTCTTTTTTGATATTGACGTAGGAAGCCGCAACCAGCTGATATCTTCGCGGGACAAAATGATTGCAACTTAAACATATTTTTGGAAATTGGGGGGTGGCAATTGCCCGGTTGTCATGTGGTGGAATTGTTTTCGCTGTTAAGATTATATGCGGCAAAGTATTGGTGGCTGGTTTTATAACGTAGGACTGCCATTTGCAGCATTCTCATCGCACTTTCGACAAAAACATATTTCTGCCTTGCCGGGCAACAGTAAAGTAGAGATTGGCAGCTGCGAATGCTCGGAGTGTCGATTTTTTCTTGCCCAGCCCGGTCAAAGACATCCACAACTGCTTCGAGATCCTGATCTTCGACCAAGACAAGGACACCGAGCGGGAGTTTCTCGGCCGTGTCTCGATACCGATCCTACGCGCTTGCAACGGCCAGGAGCGACGGTACGCTTTGAAAGATCGGAAACTTAAAAACCGAGTCAAGGGCGAAGTGACCGTACAGATCAGTTACATCTACAACCCGGTGAGTGCAAATACTCCGGCATTACTTTGATGCATGTACCGGATATAGGCTTCGTGTAGACTACAGCGCAAGACATGTATGTATCGGGCTTGCTACATTTCTTTCACTGGTTTTAAAATTTTGTTATCATTATGTCGCCAGTGGCGTCACTAAGGGGGACATCTGCCTCCGGGCGCAGAACTTTGGGAGCGCCGAATTGAGGACGGAATGTTACGTACTAATTACTAAATGTCAAATGTCAGCGGATACTAGTAACTACGATTTAGAAAATGTCGAATGTCAACAGCTGCTGCCCAGTTGTAAAACCTCATCAAGATCACCAAGGTTCTCTAAGCGAGCTATTATGAACCTTAGTGACGTTTCAAAGCGGAGTTTCGGTCCCCAGCGATCCGCTTTCGCATGTAGTTTGACTCACGATTGCGTCACGATGGTTTCAGATAGCCACGGTCGCGAACTTTCCCACTTCGCTCTCATTCTACATGTGCGTAACAATGGGACGGGAATCCAGCATTCACAGTGCATGCAGCCCGCTGTATTGCGCATGCTTTTAGAGCAGCGATGAAAGCATGTTGTTACCAGGGGTGTGCAGAGGGGTTGGAAACGAGGCGACGGTCCCGGGCATCAGGCAGGGGGCATCCAAAGAGTGAAATTACGAAAAGTACATTTTGTTAAAATCTTGAAACCAGACCAGGGGTGCACAATTTTCTGTGAATATTAGTAGTGCGCACATATAAGCCTTGTCATACAGCATTCATATGCATAAAGTACAAAAACTATAAAAAACGTTCGCGCACTTGAAGTTTTTGGTGCGCGGCCGTATTTTTGCAACCCTTAACTAGACGCTTCTTACTGGCTACAAACAAATGCTGCTTGGAGTTGATGGTAACTTGCCTGAGGGGGCATGCAAATGCATGTTAAGTGATCCGAGAGGGGTGAAGTATTGCCATCGTTACCTTCATCTATTTTTTCTTTACTAACCAACATCCTTAGCAATTTGTTTATAGTTCAGATAAAGATAAAGGGCAGCAATGTATCAAACTGCATGGTTGTACGATTTTAGATACTATTTACAATATCTCCCATCATGCCTCACAAGTGCTATCTTCTTGTAGTGGGCCTATCTGATAGGTATTTGCATGAATAAATGCAGTATCTAATTCCTCAATGCATACCCATGACTGGAAGAAATTCACTCATAAACGTATGCCTCAGGCCCACAGAATAAAACAAATTTTTCAAAATTAACACATTGGAAACAAAAAACAGTGTTTGAATTATTTTTAATTCAATTTTTCGAAACTTGCTTTTTTTGTCAAAACTAGTCTTTACGTATTTCAAATGCCTGTCTTTTTCACATTCCTCAATAATAGGATTTGGTAGGGGTGTTTACAATCAAGTAATTTCCCCGCGCAACACCAGACCTATCTGCACGGCCCTAGTTGTTACGACAACAGATCTGATGTTTAAGAATTTTTTTAGCTTTGATGTTTTTTTGTCTAACTAGAAAAAAACCTGCAAATCAAATTAAAAAGAGATAAGTTTATGTTGTCGACGCCAGTAGACGTTTTGTTACGCTGGTGAAAGCATCGTTGCCAGGACAGCTGAATGAGGGAACGAGCGCAGGATTGATGAAAGCTGTAATTGTAACTCTAATCAACGTTGGAATGAAGCTTTGCCAGGCAGCGCTACCTTGCTCTTAAAAACAGCGTACTTTTCACGTGTTCGGAGCTTTGCCTGACCCGGACGCAAGCGGCATGCTTTGACGTTGCTTCCAGACGAGCGCCTCTCATCCCGTAGGCCTCAGAAATATTTCTGGCGGGCCGCGAAGCAGGCCAAACGGTTTCAGCACAGTGTCAACATTTTTATCAAATCGTGTTGATCATTATTAATTTAGTGTTTTAATTTAAGCTTGAACAGGAGGCTTGCGCAGCAAGGCACTTGTTGTCGACGTGTTATTGACTGCATTTACAACTAAATGTTTAATTGATATACTGAAAAAAGCATTTGCCACCATATTTTATGGTGGGCATCCAAAAACATTTCCGTTAAAAGTGGGCCGCGAGTTGAAAAGGTTAAGAAGCACACAAATCC
>Ga0210059_1003978_pt1 | contig 23810 bp, 16 predicted proteins | sample Ectturendosymbi2_FD_188042 | JGI IMG/M metagenome (GOLD analysis project Ga0210059, IMG submission 188042) | Ecteinascidia turbinata endosymbiont from Florida, USA - Sample 2 (SPAdes) (version 2) | ecosystem: Host-associated > Tunicates > Ascidians > Unclassified | place: Key West, Florida...
ATTTATGGGGCACCTGACTAGATAACCTCTGTGTTTTTTCGGTGCCCCAGCGTTTTCTTCTGTTTTAGCGAGTACATTTATCGCAATTAATTCAGTACCGCCAAATAAATCTATCTATCTATCTATCTATCTATCTATCTATCTATCTATCTATCTATCTATCTATCTATCTATCTATCTATCTGTGGTTACGGATGTCAATAATTTTTATTGTCCGGATAACGGACGTATCCGTATGTTTGTACTTTTGTTAACAGGATAATAACCGCTAATGCAGGCTTGCACCTTAGTGATTTTTTAAAGATAATAATTGACCTGAATTAACAAAAGTTGGCAGAAATTTTTTTCAAAAGCTGTTTTGGCCCAAGTCAAAAACAAGAAGTTGTGTTTGTTAAACCTCAAATTCATTCCTGTTTTTAAATCATGTGCTTTTTCAACTTGGCGAAATCGGACATTGAGCTACCTGTGAGTGGGGTAAATATAACTGCCGTGAGACTCGTGACTGAAAACCTCATTGCGCTTACTGCATCAACTGCAATTGGATCACGAGAGGGCAGTAATTACCTTTCTATCGATTTATTCTATGAGGCGAAATTAGCTTTCTTGTTTTAATAAATAGCCTATAGAAACGCGATGTTAGACATGTTTTCCGTGGACAGTAACACCACCAGAGTTTTGTTCATCAAACTGAGAACTACTTTTTAATTCATTCTGACAATTTCTTTGTGGTTAATGTAGTGGAGAGTTGCTCATACACCACGATAATTTCTGTGCCATCACCGTCACCACATTTGTTTGTTGCAACTGATTTTTAGTCCAAATTTGTTTGAAAATAGGTTAAATGTGCTTTTTCCTACTTACCTCCAACAAGATTCATTCTTTGAAAGGTCAAACTGGTTGTAAAAGGAGCGGTCTCGTCTCCCAATTGCATCACCTCACGTTCTGATGTTTCTAAAATGAGGTGCGATTGTAGATCGGCTCTCACGACTTGCACGCTGTTTACAAACTATGTAAAAACATGTAGGTAATTTTGTTTTAATTTCCATGAACGTACTGAAATATACAGAGATAGATAAACACGCGAAATCGTGCTGTAGTGCTGTCAATGAACTCGAATCGAACAACTGCGCTACAGACATTGTAGATTAAATAATTTCTATATAATCTAGTTGAGCAGTAAAAGGTTGCAGCTGAAGCATATCCATACCGCTGTGATGTATCTGCACTTGACTGCACATTCCCATCCTAAAAGGTGTTTGGCTATAACAATTGTCACAGACCTTTTATAGTATGGCAGTCAGCGACTCATGTGCTGGAACCGAGAATCGAAACAGCGTGTGAGTACCATTACATAGAAGTGATCGATTTTGATTTTCACTGCTCTTCAATTTCCGTTTTCACCCCAGTGTCCATGAGCTCTTGGATCGCCAAACGTTCATGGCTGGGATCTGTCATATCGAAAAGTTAAGGATTTATTGAAATCTGAAGGTCCAATTTGCCGCATGTAACGGTCGCTTTTTGGGGACGTGAACTCAGAATGCAGGGCCCATGATGTTTCGACAGCACAAAAAATAAGAGATTACTCGCTTGACCAGGTTCACTCTTTATTGCCTGGGCTGTACTTCACCTTCTATAACTAGATGGCGTCCTATTGGCGCCGTGTGACGCGGCGTCACACCAAACAGATTCACACAAGATTGAGACTAACTTACTGCTACAAGTATATGCCAAATGCGTCACTTTGTTCATAGTTTCAGCATCAAGACACCACAAGGGTGACACAGCCGAATCAGATCGCTATTTGCTTTGCTAGGAAATCGATTTCGCGTCAGCGAGGCATCTTCAATTCAGCAAGTTTGCAGGCAAAAGTTATCTTGTGAAATGACGAAAACGACTAAAGCAAAATCAGAGAAAGTGCTCAGACCAGAGCCGTCATCAGAAAGTCTTCAACAGGAGGGCTTTACGTTTGTGCAGGGGACTTGAAATTATAAAAATTGACAAAACTCCACTGATTTATAGTGTTTCATATTTCAATTTTGGGGGCTTGATACACTGTTTGGGGGCTTACCAAAGCCCCCGTGGCGACGGGTCTGGCGCAGACTACAGTAACAAGCCCATGAAGCTACTATTACCAAAGCCATAAACCAACTAACTCCAATACCAAAGCGGCTGACGGCAAGCGGCCCAGTGAATGAGTAACCAGCCCCCCAAACATTGCAGTAAGAAACTCCTGTCCAACGCGCTCCCGGCGGCCGTCAATTGCCAAGCTCGTAATGATAAAGTAGATCACCAGAACTACCAATTAAAACTTTTAACTCTTGCTTCAGCAGGATACAATTTCAACACTTCTCGAAAGCTGCGTTTGCAGGGATTGCTTCTCCGAATCTTAGAGAATGAAAACCTATAGGTTTGGCTGTCAAGCCGGAGGAATCAGCCTGCCACGCACTACTTTCATAGCTTTGCGATGATTCTAGCTGCACATATCCACATTTCAGCATCAAGACACCACAAGGGTGACACAGCCGTATTTGATCGCAAATTGCTTTGCTTGGAAATCGATTTCGCGTCAGTGACGTATCTTCAGTCCAGCAAATTTGCAAGCAAAAGCTTACATGCGAATTGACAAAAAAGACCAAAGCAAGAACAGAGAAAGTGCACAGACTGCAGTAACTTACACTATTAGCAGGGTCGTTTATTGTTTTTGCATGCACTGTAGTTAACCGTCCAGTACAGTAAGACTACCACCTGATCAAGCGATTTGCTATATGTGGGAATCAGGAGATGAATACGTTTATGTAAATTGCCACACCGGAAGGAACACAATTTTGTACCTAAATTTTGTTGTGCCACAGGAGCAAGATGCTTTTTTTGAGACCAAGAATATGGAAAGTGAGTGCAACACTAGGCAGTCACTGATTGGTAAAGTTTATACAACAAAGTTATTGATACAAGCAGTTCCTCCCAGCTTGCTAAGCCTAGCAACCTATACATATACTGTTTAGGAAAGCTAAAGATTTTTTGCAAACTAAAGGATGGCATAGGCGCGAAAGCCCCCCCATTTATTTCGGTCTTCCTACGCGTTGTTCTAAACTGTCCATGCGGCACCACGTGAAAATCTGTGAAGATTCTGGCACCAAAACTTTCTTTAGCAAACTGAGTTGCTTTCTCCTTTGTTAATTTTCATGTTTCTATTTTTGACTGCAAGTAACACATGAATAAATATCTCACACACATACAATACTTGAGATGTTGTCCGCTGTGTTTGTGTTTCTGTTTTTAAAATTCAGTAACCACCAACTGCATAAGAAAGGTTCTGTTTTGCATTTAGCCACATGAGCATTGAAAGCTTAAATTAGGGTAGATCAAATTTAATGACTCGTAGATTCAAGTATGAAAAAAACAAAGCAAAACAAAACCAATAAATCTAAACGATTGCCTGAGGAATCGATGCCATTCAACATCTTTTGAAGGCAGTTTTGCATTTTTATTTTCTCATCACTGACACCAAATTTATTTCACAGACATTTTATCTAAAATGGAAAACATTTCACTCGACCTTTACACTGCATTTAACAGTGGGATTCAACCTATGTTTTTGCTGAAGTGCCAAGCATTTCTGCTTGTCAGTCAGTGACGTGTAGAGGTCTGGTGATGCCCGGGGCGACTGCTTGATTGGATGCCTCCCTTCCAAATTTTAGTATTAACAGTGGCGTATGGTGGTCATTGTTACTGAATACACGCTGTTTGTGACGTCACAACATGGGGTCATTTTCGCGTTTGCAAACCAACGTTTTGAGCAAGCTTGTTGACACAACATGCATAGTTAGGGGTGCCGGAACACTGCCAGGGGGAGCAGTAAAAGAGTTGAGGGCCATGGAAACTTATAAAAAACAAAAAAAATCATCGTAACCAATTTTATTTGTTTCTGTTCATCAACAAGGTTGACCTCAAAAATAATAACAGAAATTATAGAAAATCATCCGTATTTTCTGGGTGCGCAAATAGCTGCAGTAATATTGTTGCAAGTCGATCTTGATAAACCATGATATTACATATGATACTGTTATAAAAAGAGCACCTCCACCCCGTTGCTCTCTTTTGAAAGGGCAGAGGGGCAATGCCCCCGCCCTGTACATATTATTCTACACGCACTCTCTTTACTGGTTGTTGTTGTCTACAATGTGTCACTGTAATGAACATAAATTACGAACGGTGTCCAAAGACAGAGCAGTTCATAACTGCAAAAACATCCGGCAACTCGTTGAAACAAGGGAGTAGAACACACTCAGTGCTACGTCAGTGCAGTTCACAACTGCACAAATATAAGGCTGCGCAGTTACGTATTGGAGTAAAACACACTCAACGTTACGACAGGGCAATTCACAACTGCAAAAACATCAGGCTGCGCCAATGTCTCGTCGAACATCAGTCGATCAGACGGTATGCTGCTGGGTTGATTGACATCCAGGTTTGACAGTTCAAAACTTGCTAAACGTCTAAATTACAAAAGAATTGACAATGCGCATAAAGTACGCAAGAAATTTTCTTTTTTTATTGTGCAGCTGTTGCATGTACAATTACTAATGGAAAGAACAGACAGGCTTGTGTGAACCATTAGCGCAAATATATCAGCGCAAAAAACAAAACTGTAAACTGGTGATGCATTATACAATCAGTTAAATCAAGCACGTTAAAATAGGACAGTTTTGAAATTTGGCTCAGAAAATCAATTAAATATCCATAATTGTTTTTAGGGTTGATGTAATTGGACCCAACCATAAAAGACGTTCGGTTTTTTTGAAAAAAACAACTTTAATAAAACAATAAAAGCCATCAAATATTACACTTCCTTCTTTACCTTTGAAAAATGTACTATGACTTAACAAAAAAAATTAGCAGCACACTTGTAGGGGAAGGTGGGGAACAGTAGACCTAGGGGTACAGTTGTCTTTTTTTATTTGTTCAAAATGTTGAAAACATTGAACTTTATAGTTTCCATGGCGATTTAGTCTCATACCAGCCGTGGTACTAAAGTGAATATTTCCTTGATAGGCAGCCGCTGTTACGAGTTACAGAACAAGTTGCATTTTTGCTACCCAAAAGTAACTTGTAAAATCGCATTTAGATTTGGGTTTTGCCCACGTTAATCAACATCTTCTGTTCTGGGTTTTTGTGACGTTGTAGTCAGGGCTGTGCAACATTATTTGAAAATGCCAGATTTTAAATCCTTTTTAAGCTGAGTTGGTACTTCTTTATTTTATTTTTTAGAAATGCATGGGGCACATCTGCAAAAAATGGGACACACTCAAACATTGCCACTAGGTCAGTCTAAACAAGTTAAATCTGGAGGAGTTATATTGAAATGCAATACAGAATAATTCATATCTGTGAGCATTTTTAGGTTCATTATGTGCTTAGAAGCACATTATATTTTATGGTAAAGCATGGATTTCAGCATACTGCATTGGTTTCATTTAATGTTTGGTAATCATACAAATTTGTTTTGTGATGCAGTGATAGCGGGTAATTAAAATGTGAAAAAATGGAGAGGCAGTCAACAAGTCCCTATTTTACATGGGATATCATGTGAACATTATGCAATGGTTGCAGCCCAACTTTTTATTGAACGGTCAGGTGTACCCCATGCTCATGTCGAGTGTGTCCCAGGCGTGGAGCACATTCGACAGAAAAGGTACCCTTTTCAAATTGGTTGTAAAATTTTGTCTTAAAGGCGTTGTCTTCATGGTTTTCGCATGATACTGTGTATACAGAGTTGCTTTATGGTGTTACAAATTTTGAGCTTGTTTGGACTTGAATTAAAGTAGCAGTGGTTTCAAATGCAAAAAAAGCGTCGACTGTACCCCACCTTCCTCAACAGTTAACTGGATTTTTTTTAATGATGCAAAACCAACTGCAACGAAATTTGAAGGACCTGAAAAAAGAAGAACAATTTGAATATATTCTACTGGTTATATTCTTCAACTCTGTAAAATCGATATATTTTAATCAATTTTCCTGCCTTATCTGCATCCAAGCTGTTGATGTTGGACCATACCAAACCATGCGTTGAAAAATGACACTATATAGATGCTGAACTATCAAGTCATGTACATGAACTTGGCGTGAAACTGCAGAGTTTGCGTGGGAGTGGCTTTTATCTGTTTGCTGTGCGCATGCTTGCCAAGTCGTGAACCACTTTGGGGTGAATTAGCCAACAGCACGTTGCGAAAACAATGATGGGATACATTTCTTATCCTGAAATGTGAATGCCATAATAGGTATAATAAGTTATTATTGTTTAATTCTGAATATGATGATATTGCATGATGCAATAGAAACAATTCAGATTAAAAAAACAAAACAAAAAACACAAATTAAAAAACAACAGGTGGGTTGTTTTGTTTTAAACCCTTGTTTTTTCTTAACCCTGATTATCTTTCAATCATTTTCTGTGATTTTCCTTTGATCGCACGATCTGGAACAAGTCACGTCACTATCAGTTCATTTGGGTGTGCGCCGCACACTCAGAGAACAGGTCCCTGGTATTGAAGAAGCTGAGAATTACTGGAATTTCAATAGGTAAAAATTAGTGTTGACCACGAAACAAGTTTCGTGAAATTAAATCCATGCAGCATGTTTTAGTAGCCTTACAATAGGAAAAATCATCTATTGGGAGCATTTAAATTTTTGTAATTTTATTCTTTTGATGCCCCCCTGCCTTGGATGCTCGGGGCCGTCGCCCCGTTCGCCCGACGAGATCACTCTGTTATTGCTTGTTCGCGCTACATGTATAATGGTGTTGTTCTTCACGCACATCCCGTTCGTGGTGAATCGCACAATGAACGCAACACCACAGGAGAGGTTGCAACACCAGACAAATGTCCGTTGAAGCTCAGCACAGAAAATGAGTCAGATAGTTTCAGTAGTGCAGTAAGAGAAAGGAAAAGGAATTTCATAACTCTGGCAAATGCACAATATGAAAAAGTGGAGCTGAAAAGGCACTGAAATATGGGTGCTCAAATCAAGACATATGGGTGCTCAAATCCTGATAGGCCTCGCTCAAACTGCGACTGCTTCGTCTTGTAACGGTTGAGTGGCTTACCACTTGCGGCGAGCTCAATGGTCACGTGTTTCATGTGTTCCTATCCGCCAAGCTAAGCAGTAGATCCCACTTCGACCTTGGTGGGTCGATTGTATTGGTGAAGACACGGCAAAATTTGAAACAGTGGCCGTCTGGAGGCTGAGTGTGAAGGGAAAAATGATTTTCTTGTTTTGATCAAGGGGCTGTTCCAAGTAGATTATCGAAATACGGTTTGAAGGTATTTTCTCAGTGTTGATTTTTATCTATCCAAGTGAAACATCCATTGCAATTGCGTGAACGAAACCATGAACTTACCGTAGTTATTTAAAAAATTCCGTTTGGCATTTAAAAACGAAATCGTCAGAGTTGGACCAACAAAAATTAGTCGCAGGCGACATTAGCCGCTTTGGTTCCAGTAAAACTTAAATTTCTTCAAAAATCTATACTGCTTTTCAATTTGGAATGACCACCCTTTGTGTCGAACAGCTGCCGGTCAGATCCCAAATATCACAACCTATTATGGCTGTGTTGATCGAATGCAAAAGTTCGATTTTGCTGTGTGCTAAAATAAGCAGTTTTTTCTTCGTGAACGCTCTTTTTCAGGATTGGATCATTGTCTGTCTCGACGTAGCCAGTTCTGTAGCTCAGAATATTTGATGGGTTCATTGCGCCAACTCAGTACATATCGAAAAACTCAGCATTAAGTAATTGAAATGTCAGTGCAGCAAGATCCCGAAGTCCGAAACTTCAGCGTTCTCTATATTGGCAGAGGCGTTTTGACAATCTGAATTGAATGGTGAGACCAGTGGGTACTTACATTCACTCTGTCATTTTGAGCTAGCGAATTTAATCTTACTGTAATCTGAATGGCGTTCTAGCTCACAAATGTTTCAAATATTCATGTACGTTTTCGTAATTCAGTCACGAAACTTCAGAAACGCTAAATCTAAAAAGTGACCGAAATTAATTCCATTTATCTAAAACTTTTTAAAAATCAAATTATGCATGAACTCCAAATTTTCACAAGTCGTTAATGCGCACAGCTCAAGGATGACTATTGGGTACATAGACCGTAGACTAAAACCACGGATTCTACTTGTCAGTTCTCCGGCTGCAGCGCTTCATTACATTTAGACGATAGGGCTCAATTGTTTCGTCTTTCAAAGCAATTAGCAATGAGTAGATTTGAAAACGCATGTAATTTTACTTTTGTTGAAAACTGATCGTTTCGGTCTTCCGAACAAATATGAGTCTTGTACAATGTGCGAAAGCCTACTCGCAAATTTTTCATCGTTGCTGGCTTTTGATAATTCTTAAATACCTTCTAATCACCCGGAAAATTTTTGAAAAATCGGAATTTTCAGCCTGATTTAACGGGCAAAAAGCTGCATAAAGTAGAACTTTGTGGATCACGTTTTAGCTGCAAATTGTCCAAATTGTGTTCCGAAGCATGAAAGTGGAACTAATGTTGCTATTTCAGTACCGCCCGCACTTTCGTAAACTTTCAAACACCAAGGAAAGTACCAAGAATTATTTTTTCGTTTTTTAAAATAAACTTCACAATAGCGGACCTGTCCAGAGATAAAGTAGGAGTTTAAAATTCCTGCTTCTAGTGCTGTGTCAAAAGTTACGCTGCAGGTGTAGCATAAGCCGCCTTACACCAATATAAACAGCGCGTCGCCCTGCGGATTATTGCATGCTAGGCAAACAGCGTAGAAAATACTCAGGGGAATTCCTTTCTGTTGTTTCCGTGATCTTTTGGGTTTAAAAGTTCCATGACTTTTAAAGTTTCGGATTATGTTGGATTGCTGGAGCGCAAATCTGTTTCGGGGATCAGGGCACTAAAAATTTGCTATCAGTGTGAAGAAAACATGTTTTTTGCGAATTTGTTTGAAAAGTAAGGTCTTGGTGTAATGGCCAAAACAGGCAAGGCAGTTATGTGCTGAAAGTTGCTTGTAATATTATGTATGATATGTGTGTTATTTTATTAGTACTTTACTTTAAATGTTCACACCGTTACCATCCATTACTTTGCATTTATGCTAAATTTCCAAAATTCAAAACTGCGTTTAACCGCCAGCGTGTCAACCCAAAGCATATCACATTTCTTCCGCTTAACTGATGCTATTCAGAATATCAAATCTTGAACAACTCAAGATGAACGCTAACGCTGGTAATTGAAAGATTCGCCAACGCTGTTTAATTTTAGATTTTTCAGAGAAAAATAATTAACGTAAAAAAAAGCAAGGAACGTTCTCCAAGACTGTTTTTTAACAGCAGCTCCGAAGTATTTTTGAACCAATAAATTTTCAAAATGACTGCAACATTTCTTACGTTATAGAATTCTAATTCATGTGTCAGCAACACTATCATGCATAGCAGTATTATTTTGTCTTGTTTAGTGTTTGTTTCTCATAGAGGTAAAACAAGTGGGTAAACGTACCTTACGAACACATACAGTTAGGCTGCTCGTGGTAAAGAACTAGCCTGGTTACTTTTGTTATGCAACCTGAACTTTTTGTTTTTTTTCTGAAACATCGAGCATAGCATATAAATAAATAAACACATACGACAAAATGAACCAATTGCGCCACGATAGGAAGGAGTGGACAAACATTTTTGACTCGCGGACCACATTGTTTCAGAAATTTATCAGGGGCTGGATCGGGATCGGTGGAGTGGACTTTAAGCTGATAGAAAAGCGATGTGAAAAAGTGAATTGATTTTATAGATATAATTTGGACAAGATTAGTGATGAGGAGAAAACTTGACGAATCTTATGCGACCAATGGGCGTAGTTTACCCATGTCTGATGTAAAACGATTCAGGGTTTAGTAGCTTCATTACATACACGAAATAAATAGAATAATTGGGGTAATTAGGTTACATGCAGTTGGTCAATTTTTGTAAGTCCGCAAACACACCAAATAGATATAGTTAATATTTTTAGGAGTACATTTCAAATCGGCATTTGCTTATGATCATTGGCGTTGGAAGTTTTTTCTGGTGGCCAAGCAACAAAGAAGATATTTTATTTTACCAACTCAAATATAAGAGCAAAGCCTTTTTCTACTCAGAGGTTGATAGGAAAATATCAAATTTCAAAATCCAGGGCAAGGTCCACTTCCCACGCCCATGCTCATGATAGATTAGATAACATGGATTTTGTAAAAGGAAACACTCTGAGGAATCTAAATGAAATCGCAACGAACACACTGGGGAATCGCAATGACTTTAAATCGCAATCAAAATCCCTGTCATTACCTCGAAATGACTAAACAACAGCTTAGGTCTGACACTAATTTTGAAAAAAGGTCATTTGCACGGAGAACATGTTGTTCTCAAATGGCAGCAATGCGAACAACCGTGTTTGTTCAGCTGTGTACGGGTGGTGTGTCGCGGCATCACCGGCACCTGCGATAAGAAATATGACAATAAACCTCATCGGATTGAGTATCAAATGGCAAATTTATGGATGTAGAAAAAAAATTTCCAACGTCTGTGATTTATAACGACTTTATTTGAACAACTTTGCATTTTTGATGCACCAGACAGAAAAACTGCTTGATTAACGCACCACAGCATTCGTGCAGCAGTCCCACGCAGGTACGCAATTATACCATTGCGACGCCAAACAATGAATTGAGTTTTTGAAACATCTTATCAAGAAGTCAATATTTCATGGATAAAGTCTCCGTAGACAGAGTTTAAAGTTATGGAAACAATCATGTTGTGAAGGATGTCATTGGAAATAATTGTTTGTGCAAAATGTATTAAGAAGAAACACCTGACGTTTCTGACGCATGGTTATGAAAAGTGCGAACAAGGATCTTACATCGATCCTGAACACTGGTGTGGCGCAGGATTCGCAGAAGAGTTTATTTGAAATGTCCAATCGACCGCAATGACAGGCTTATTCTTCACGCAAGCACAGTAGCTATGTTCGCATTGCAAGCTCGATCAAGTCTATCCACAGGCGCACGTTCGCTTGCAGTTTTCGAACAAGCTGTCATTTGTGAGTGTAGTCTGCACACTCCGTACACATTGCCCTCTGTCGTTGAATGTCATTTTGGTATAATATTTTCCTTAAAGAAGCCACTAACGTGGCAAAAACAACAAAACGTGTTATAAACCTGACGTTTTTCAGTATCTAACCGACGCACGTAACATCGTCGTGCCTGAGGAGTTGCTCCTTTATGATTTGAATTGGTTGAAAAACGTGCGTAAGTTGAAATATATGTATGAATCTAAAAAATATGTTCAAATAAGTTATCAGTTTTATCAGGTTTTGATTTGCTCGCATGAATTAGCAACTATTGCTGTGTTTTGTGTTCTTTTCCTGTTTAAATTTTTCTTTTATTCATACCCTTCGCTTCTTTCTCAGTTCTATTAGAAAAAATGAATAAATCCAACAAACGTATAGTTGCACAAACCAAGATGTGCTTGTGTTGTGAGTGAATTTGTAATGGTTTGGTAAATAACCTTATTCATCTGATCTTATGTTAACCTGAACCAGTAGGTACACTTACATAAGTTAATTTATTTAACTTTCTAAGAAAATTTGTCTTTCTCTCAGTTCTATGAAGGCGACTTTTCAACTGAAAATACCTTCTGGAAGCAATTGTACAACAAACAACAAATTGCCAAAGTTTTGTCAATTACGTGTAGACGTGCATGCTAAACCATTTACTTGTTAGTGGCACGGAGAAAAATTTGAAAACTAATTCTAAAACTACTTGTTCACAGCCTCTGGGCAGTTTGGTTAAAAGCAGACAAGGTTCATCACGAGTCATACAGCTACAGCTGAGATTACAGTATATCTAGCTTTTGCATATGCATGTTTCGGTCAAACGCTTGTGCAAATTCTCAGAAATTTCATCATAACTCATCAGTAAGGCTACCCGACCTAAGTCAAGTTGAATCAAACCAAGTTTTTCAGCTTGAATTGTTGTTAGCTACTCATTACAAAGAAAAATTCGATTCACCGAAAAGGACGCTCCAAAATTCATACTGCAATGAGTCAATGAGCACACAGCAATGGTACCAACCGTTTGGAGACGTACTGTATGCCAATTTCATCGAAGCACACTCCACGCGCCGATAGAATTTTGTAGTGGAAAGCACTAAGCAAATTCACATTAAAAGCTAAAAGAGGAAAAGCGTAAAAGAACCGATGTCATTATATTTAGCCATGGGGAGTTTCCGACGTTATCTACCTATCTGAAATTACGTAATCTCTTGCTATTAGTAAGGCTTATTTGTACCTTAGACTTTATCGTAAGTCGTTCAACTATCCAAGAGATATTTTTTGACAAGCATCCCGACAGCTTCCAAAGTTTGGATTTTCAATCTGACTTAAGAGACATAGATCCATGCAAAGCAGTACGTTACAGACCACCCGTTTAACTCACAACGTGTTTTCGAAAGCCCAAACGAAAAGGATCAAGCCTTAAGTTCACCTTTTTGAATAAACGCGCTATAACGCATTTACGTTTCCCAACGTTTACAAAATACTTTGTGGTCAACCACAAGCTGTGTGCATATTTAGAATTGTGAGATGAAGACCTTTTAAAATTCTTCCCTTTTGTGTTCGGGAACATTTACCTCAAACTTAACTTAACCCTGTGTGCAACAGCAAAATCTGCAATGCCCGCTTGCTGCACTTCTGGTCAAATCAACCAACCCCTACCACGTTTGAGCTGTTTGACTCCATTCGAAACAGAGGTGTATGTTTCACCTTTTCTTACGAGATCATTGAGGTAGCCGGAATTTCAAAGCTCTTGGTTAATATTTTCAGCTAAAGTTGCAACTGAACTACCAAAGAAATGTTGAATGTAAAACATTTTCCTTTCAATATTTTCGGCAAAATGTTGGCTCCAAATTGCTTCAAAAAAGACTTTCTCGAAATGATTTCAGAAAAGGTCGAACTTGCACCCGAAACAAGTTTTTTGCTATACTGGTCAAATCCAACAGCAAACTGCAGAAAAAAATTACATTGGTGGAATTCGCACTCGTCACTGCGTATCCAACATTTTTGTTAATATGGAAGGTCCTTTTAACAAGAAATTTGGTTTGGATAAAGTTGTTAAGCTGGATTCGCAGTCGAAATATCGACACTGGTGAAGTACATCTATACGTTCAACGACTCCTGAACTGATAGAAGGGGAGCGAAAACTGCCTTCTTTTTCTGAAAATCCTCACTGTGCGAAAGATAATGTATGGAATGTGCGCGCAAACCTGTTTGGTGCAACAAATTCGCTCTAGCGGATAACCCCACTTGTTTCCGAAATGTTTCTGCGATGTCTAGTTGGCTTTTCTAGCTCCCTTTTTCTTCTTGGAGGGCTATATTGAGAGCGTAAAATGAAAAACACGACACATTTTGCCGGCAGAGGATCGGCATCAAATTTTACAGAGTGAACATTTGCCGTCCAGTCATGGGAGTTTTAAAGACAAGTTGCAAGAATGCCCTTCCTCCCCTGTGTCACGCTGCTTCCGTCTTCATCATCGTTGTTTTATGTTCCCGGGGTGCGATTGCAGGAACATGGGGCAGTTGGCACGAGTGGAGTGGTTGTTCCAGGACTTGCGGATTGGGAACGCGAGATCGCCAGAGAATTTGTTTGGAGGACGATTCTGGAAGCAACTGCTTAACCATAGAGGACGACGGCTACGACAACGAGCCTTGTCAAGTCAAGGAATGTCCAAAGCAAGGTAAGCGAACTCACAAAAAGGACAGTAAGCCTTGTCAGGGTTTCGGTAGCAATAGCATGTTTAGATAAAAACGGTTATTTCGATGATAGAGAGAGCAACATTGTAATAATAAGTTTGCTAAACTTTCCAAAAATAAAGTAGTTGCAAACCCTTTTCAAATTGTAAACCCTTTTCAAATTGTAAACAATAGACTCCTGCATTTATAACCAGTGTTTCGTTGGTTGTACCAGTAACCGAAAACGTCCTGTTTCATGCAAACAAGCAAAACTCCACAAGACACCAGTCTATGTGGCACGAGGACAAAAATATACGAGACAAAAATTTAAAAAGAATTCAAATATCTTTGCTGACGGCCAACATTATTTTATTGTATTCCACAAAAAATATTTGCACCCACACGCAACGGAGTAGACCTTGAGCATACGTGGCACTAGAAAAGAACACAAAGATACATGAAAGAACACGAAGATACAGTAGACATTTGGCATGGTTGTTCTGAAGTTGAGCACTGCATTGTGCGGTTATATGTTCCAAGTATAGACCGATTCATAAAATGTATGTGGGAATGGGAGACTGAGAAGGACCATGGGTCATTTGGGCTGCAGACTTCTGGAATACATTCTTCACACTGTTGCCCTGGCAGCCTTATGTTGATAAAAGAGAAAGCATCCTAACCGGTAAAATTATCACACTTACGTATAGTTTGCTCCTTGCATTTTGTTTCGATGGCTTGCCAGAATTGGATAGACTTCTTCGTTTAAAGGTTCGTGATTTTATTTCAATTTCAAGTGTATCGTCACAGGATAATTTTTTCACGATGTGGCAAAATGCCCAAGGTCAGCTGGCCAGCAGAATTAGCAGCAAGTTGTAGATGTATTGTTTACAATATTAACTAAGATATTACTTACGCTATTGCCCGTCTTATTCTATATAGTTTTTCTTACTAGTGCTAAAGAAAGCTCTATTAGAAGTTTATCTTACTAGCAAACTCTTGTCGCATTGACGACACAGTTGAAAGATTATTTAAACAATATTTTTCAGGATGCGGAGGAGTTTTGAGCGACACAGAAGGCCATGTGCTGTCTCCTAGATACCCGAACAATTATCCAGCGAACGCAAACTGCACTTGGTCGCTTGTCGCTCCTCAGGGCTACTACTTTGATGTTGCAGTGAAGACATTTGCTTTGCAACACTCTTTTCATTGCAGGTTGATTGTATGCTGCTGTCATACGTTTAGAAAACACCGCAGCCTTGTGGTGACAAATGTTTGAATTTGAGCTTCTGAAAAAAGAAGCGATAATAGCAAAGCTTTTTTTATTCTGCAATCGAATACAATTTGTGTGTCCCGAAAAGCATGAATATAACCTAACGTACGTTACAAGCACTTGTGGGTAAATTTGGTTGCAAACAAATATTTGCTTTAGGCTTGAAGTACTTTGCAGATCGAAGTTAATGAGCGGCTTTAAATCAAACTACAATAAACATTACATCGATGTGGGTCTCTATTCATTTAAAGACAGTGCAGAGTATATAATTTGTTTCACGGAACTAAGCGCACACACTAATCAATTTTGCGTGAATTGAAAAGAGAACTTTTTTTCGAATGGCAAGAGTTATTTCACTGAACAACTATTGAAGTTTGCGTACTTTTGAAAATAATGAACAGACTCTTAACTTTAACAATGCTTTTATATACAACCACTAAGCAGTAATATTTAAAAATACTTTTTTGAGTCCTCCAAAACGTTTTGCGTCCCTTTTTATTTTCAGAATCAATTTAACATTATCTAACGGCTGATAATAATAACTAGACTCAATATTTCTCTTTTCAGCAAAGACTACGTACAGATAGAAGGAATCTCCACCAACGCCGCAGCTTACTGTGGCAATGTATTATCCGGAACCATGAAATCGACATCAAACAAAGTGACGATTCGCTTTATTTCTGACGATCAAACCGGTTCAAAAGGATTTGACTTCAAGTACACAAGAAAAGTTGTTCGTGAGTTTCAAAGTTTCCTTAATTTGTTAGTCTTTATTGTCAACTCACTGTAAGGTAAATAGATCGTTCATGTATGTTCTAAATTATCTAATCTTTCTCTTTCGAGAGTAATCTGAATAGGTGATTTCGCAATTGAAGAGTTATTTTATTAAATAGTTAAATTAAATAGAAAATAGTTACCTTATTGCTAGCTTTTTCCAAGTGCGTTGTAGCGCATAGTCAAAAAGATTTCTTTCTAATTTATAGCAAAGTGCAATGGAGGAGACAATTTTTGCCTCAACCAAGGAACGTGCTCTGGCATCGACGAATGCAATTGCCAGCCTGGTTTTATGGGATACAAATGCTCTTACAGTAAGTTTGCGATCGCAACGTCTAGTTTGTCGTAAACCTGCAGGTTTGAAAAAAAAGCCGACAAAACAATTAAAAAGCAATATCACACAAAAACCTTGCTTGGTTGCTTCGGCTTCAGATAATTTTGATGTAAATATATCTTGTAATGCTAACCTTAATCACGCATTTTGTTACACAAAACTTTAATGACAGTTTGCCAATGCCAACTTGTTTCATATACGTCGAGTTGAAAAGATTTGCTGATAAGGTTGTAACCGTTTCCTTAGCTAAATGAACAATACACCTAATACACTAGTAGCAAATGTTTGTTGAATCTTTTCTGAATTGTTGTCTTGCAGCGTAACATGCAAAATTTCCTGATATTTTTTGTTTTCTTACGTTCGTTTCTTACGTCAACACATGGCTTGCAGTCTTATTCGCATTGCTGGTTATTGGTTAATATCAAAACGTACTGCGAAAAACTGAGAAAATTTGCATAAAACGTGCTTGAAATGACAATGAAAATAATCAAATACAAGCTTTTTTTACAATCAAAGTCAGGGGTGCACTACACAGGGCCCGCGGCCCAATGGGGCCCGTCAGAGATTTGAAAATGGCACGCAAGCGATTGAAAGTATAATTCGGGAAACCAGTTTGAACTATAAAGTTTATAGTAGTGTTTGTTTTGACATTTACTACTCATTTCTAAGACAAAACTAAGGTTAAACGGCAAAACTTTAACATTTTTGTTGTTATGAAATGTTTACTTGACACACTGACTCTTTTTACCCGTCTTTGGCAAGCAACCGCGCGGCCAGCCGGCCATTCAACAAACTTAAAACTAAAGAAATGATTCTATTATTTATTTGCAAGTTGCGCAGCAAGATTAAAAAGTTCTTTTTTCAATATTTTGAAACCTACAAGCTCACTTTAGCTGTTTGTAATCAGCTGCACACAAGGTGACGACGGATGAAGACACCCCATCCGGTGTCTTTACATTTCCTTCACGAGTATGTTCAATGTATGGGATCGACCATGTGACAACGTTTGCGCAACATCGGTTCAGGTTTCCACGGACGTGTCAATATATTCTGGCCAAGTTTGGGGACACCGAGGAGGTTTGTTGCGACCAGTGTTAGTAGGTGCAATTTCAACAAAAATAAATACGCAAACAACAGTTGCATGCGTAAAATAAAGACCAGTAGAGAGCAGCATACAAAAACACAGACAAGTTTTTGAAACAGAAAACATATATGTAGCTTGGTAGGAAGTTGCTTACATTGGTTTAAGTGCCCAAAGTCTTTGGAAACTATCTCGGACAACTTTCGAAATAACTTGAAAATCACAAAACATAAAATTAGAATGTTTTCACTAAAATGAAAAATCTTGAACACAATTCAAAGCTCTTGGTTTGCTGCAAGCGTTTGAGGAATCAACTAACTGGCCTCTGCTTTCTTCACATTGCGATGATTCAAACTTGCATATAACTGAATTCAAGAAAGTAGTCTCCATGAACGCGACGTAATTGATTCTTACAGGAAATTGTTTTAAATAGGAGATCGTATCAAAAAATTTCTGAGTGATTCAAGTTCGTCGCTTTTTTGGAGACTAGTTGCAATCTTGAGTAAGCGGTCCTTAATGTTTCCCAAAGCATTTGATTTTTTTCCAAAAGTAAATAAAAATATTTTCAGTCAAGCATTTCAGCCAAAAAGTACAATCAATTAACCTAAAATCTTACTTAGCATGAACTTAAGAAAGGAAAAATTTCAACAACTTTTCAACAGTTGTTGAAATTGTTTTCAACAACTTTTACAGATAATTGAAAAGTTTTCAACAACTTTTACTGATAATTGAAACGTTTCTGCTGTGTTTCGTACGGGAAAGTAGTTGAACGAATATCTGTTACACAACGATAGTTTCATGAGAAACCAGCTTTGTGTAGTAGTGGAGCTTTTTGCAGTAACCAGCGAAGTAGTGGAGTTTGTATGCTCTAACTTTTATCAATGAGAGCGTGTATTTTAACTTCAGAAAGTAATGAGTAGCGGTAGACTTATCCAGTTTATGAACTGGAATTATTGAACAGTCTATGCGGCTAAAATTCCGCTTTTTTTCCAGATACTTGTACGCCGAGAAGCAGATTGCCAACACTACTCCCGAACATGTGTAAAGGAGGTTGTAATTAATTTCGGCACGTCGGTCGTGAAAATATGGAACAGTGAAATCGTTAACTATGATGGTGTCAAGTATGTGCAGTTCATAAAAATAAACTATTACGCACTTTGTGAAATTACCATGCTTTATGATAAAAAACTTAGTTCCTGTGCGATAGTCTTAAATTTAAATAAAAATAACCTATCGTGTATATTTTTTTAATTTTATGACGAACTTCAAAAAATAATATTTCGTTATTGGCAGTGTTACCCTTCCGAAAACGATATTTGGTGTCGGATTCTTGGAAACGGATTGGTACTTGTTTGTCGTGGGCAACAACTGGAAACTCGCCATTGACAAACAAGACTTCTCCATATCTTTGACGACCGATGCAGCAACGGCTGAGAGTACACAAGGGCTGTGTAACATCGCCAGTTATGGATCAGAAGGGCTAGGAAGTAAGATTTAAAACAATGTTTAAAGATTATGAATTTAGAAATAAATCTTGATCAATCATTTTCTTTTTGTTTTGATTTTGATTTGGATGAGGGCATAATCGACTACTTCTTTGAGTGGCGGTTGACAGAGACTTTTATCCACAGGCTATACGACGATTTACTTACTGGTCGCACACCCTTCACAGGAAATATTAATTAGAATGCTATTATAGATGGGGTATACGCAACGATTTTTAACTAAGTGTTTTATCTGTCCTGCGGGATTTCAGATCCACAATTCCTAAAGAAGGGCTGATCACATGGGCGTAACCAGAGAGGCCCACTGCGGCGAATCCAGTGAATTTAAAATAAGAATATGCACAACAACGAATTTGATAACAACAAGATTTTCATGAAGTTCCCTGCGCGTTTTAGAAAAAACAGCCACTGACATTTTTGTCTTCACTGTTTTTTCCCATAAAACATGTGGGCAATCTTCGTGATATTTCTGAAGATCGAAATCAGTCTGATTATGGTGCATGTATTTGTTGAACGTTACTTTAAACATCGATACCTATGAAAAGACAACAAACGTGTGAAAAACTTGTCTGCAACACTGGTGATAATGCTAAGCAAGCTTCCACTTTTACACTTTAGTTTGAAATACGTGAATGGAACATTTTCGCAAATGCGTTGCCCATTTTTTTATCACGTCTTCCTTTGGAAATGAACGAGTAAAAATCAAGCCTCTACCGAACTTCCCATAGACTTTGCCAGTTATTTCAAAGGTTTTTGCTTTATTATTTTTTGTTGTAAGTTGAGCGTGAGCCAATGACTTTGACCAAAATAGTTTCGTTCGGGCTTATTGCGTCACTCTCGATCTTGTGGATCATTTTGATTGTGTGAAAGCCGATTTTACGAATGTTTCAATGAATAACCGTTTCGCCTTCGTAGTACACGACTTTATCAGTATAAAAATCAAAAATAAAACCGCTTAACTATCTCAAAAAGTATACAGCATGCGTTTTTTCAGGAATGGGAGTCACCTAAATGTAATCACAAAAATTCTTATAAAGTTGATCTGTGTGTCTTAGATATTTTTTTAAAAACTACCATGTAAACTAAGATTTGAGTTCTCAAATACACTGGTTAGATTTCAATCACGTGATTGAAAAGTACTGCCTCATCAGTCATCACAGCGACGTTACTCAGTAGTTTGCCCCTAAGTGGAAGATGTGGATTCAAACTGTATAGAGAGCTTGTTCCTTTCAAACTGTATAAAGAGCTTGTTCCTTTCAAACTAATAAATAATGTTAGACACTGCCAACAGCCTAGTGTAGCTAACAATTTTGTTTCAGTTGCTGATACGACAGCCATCCTTCTATTTACACGAATGTGGGAACGAAATGATGCCGGAGAATCGTGCACATCCAGCATGTCTATTTCTCAGCCCTGTTCAGATGATAACTCGGTAAAAATGCTTGAATGAAACGATGTTGCTCATAAAGATTTTGCATAACGTGTCTCGAGCACTAAATGTATAGCACCAAGATTTATTTAAAAAAACTGAAACTGTTCAAGGACTGCAGAATCGTAGGCAGGTTCCGACTGCGAGTTTTAAATGCTGACCTGTGGTTAACACTGGTAGGATTACCCGAGATCAAGGCAAAAACTTGGTGATGGGTGTCAGGTGTTGTCCTGTGCTTTTGCTTTGTTTATACAAACTTTGCTAGAAAAGGTTCATTTGATACTGATGACACTGTTCATTAATACTATATGCGGTAGCACCTCTCCGAGATTAAATGCTCGCCTTGAGAAACTTTTGAAGTGAGCTTGTTGAAAAGAGTACGTCATTGCACTGGCAAATCATCAGCAGGCCACATTTCACACATCAGAGAGCCCCCAACAAGGAGTGGGCAATACCTTGGGGAAACGTTCGGCTGCAAAAGCTGCCAGTGTTGAAAAGAATATCCAATGTACAACGGTTTTCCAGACGTAGACATAGTGCCTTGGATGGCTGAAAAGCTCAATCAGCCCAAAAAAGAGACTCTAGTCTGAATCTCCGTCATGCGCATCCATATCAAGCCAGATAGGACCTAAGAACAATGATAGCTAAAGGTCATTCCAGTTTCCCAAAAACTGCAGAACTCCTGAACTGCAGCCCCATCGTCGGATTCAGTTTAGTGCTGTGCCGAAAAATGGCTTTAAGTATCAATGAACGGACCATAGTATATGTTCACTGATGCTATAGCCATGAGGGCCCCGAAGAATTTGGGGGGCAATGTCGATTTTGCCTAAACATTGGCATCGACGCACAAACTTTGACAAATTTCAAAAGTGTTTGCGTTCTATCCATAATTAATATTTTTGTATCAACGTGCGCAACAGAGCTACACCTTTGAAACACTGCCACTGCATCAGCACACACATTCAAGCAAAAAACGTAAAGCAAAACCGAAGCAAATAGCCACTCTGGGTTTCTCTTAGATTGATTTATTGACACAATAACAAATGATCGAAGTTAGAAAACAACTACATTTTGTGAAAACTGTATCTCTTTTCTAAGTGCATTTTTCGTCACATGGTTTGCGAAATTCCAGTCACAAAAAATAAGTTACCGAGACGCAGTCCTGATTTATACTTTTAAAGAAATTTAGTGACCTTCAAGTAACGATGTACGTGTTAGGGATCCGCATTCTGTACCCTTCCGTTTGAAGCCAATTGTTAAGAGACTAATGTAACACATTCTGTTTGGAGAAACAGTGTTACCACTTTACAGAATTTGATGAAAAGCCAATCGCTGCCGAATTGAAAGATTACAGTCGTGGCCAAAAGCTTAAGACCAAAGTCGATTTTTGTGTGCGAAGCTACTTGTTCCGCAGTATTGCGTCAGAAATCATTCACGATTGCATCATCCTTTCTGGTGGGCGAGAGTGTGACTCAAGAGACTGTTTCAAGTCATAAACAGTCAACCATTCAGCAGTGAGGTTGTTTTTTTTGTATTTTCGTCATTATTTTCTTGCCTCAGAATGGGTAAGAACGGTCTCTCTCTGAGGCGCAGCGAGCTCATATCGTGATTCTACGCCAGGAAGGATACACTGAACGCGCAATAAGTGAACGCCTTGCCGTCAGTAAAACAGCAGTGCATCAGGCAGTGGTCACGTTCAAGAATTGTGGATCTTATTCAGATTGTAAGAGGAGCGGTTGTCCAACCACCCGACAAGACGATATTTTGATAAAAAGATGTGTCGTGAAGTCTCCCACGTGTTCAGCTAAAAAGATTCGAGCGGAATTTGGGGAAACTGGTTCGAGAATCAGCAGAAGAACCATCAATCACCGTTTAACCGACGAATTCGGCCTCAAATCACGGAAACCGGCTAGAAAACCGAAACTGACCCCTGCAATGAAGTAGAAGCGCTTGCAGTTTGCGAAAAAATATAAAGACTGGACAAGCCAGCAATAATCCAGAGTTTTGTTTTCCGACGAAACAACAATTCAGCAGTTTATCTCGAGGAAGAAAACTGTGAGGAGACCACCAGGAGCGCGGTACAATGAAAGATTCACACAGAAAACCATGAAACACCAGCCTAGTGTGATGGTTTGGGGAGCGATTTCAACCAAAGGAACGGCCGGCCTATTCTTCCTCGATCCCGGAACCACCATGAATGGCAAAAAATTTCTAGAATTGATGAAAGAGAAGTTGGAGTTACAGATGGCAGTGCATAATTGCGAAATATTTACGCACGACGGGGCACCATGCCATCGGGCAAAAATCGTCACGGACTTTCTCAAGACGAAAAATATCAAATTGTTGGAATGGCCGGGGAATAGCCCGGACCTTAATCCAATTGAGAATTTCTGGACAGAACTGAAGAATAGAGTTGCTGAGAAGCATCCAACCAGTCTTCCATCACTTATTAAGACCATCAAGTCATCCTGGGTTCTCGACATGCCCACAGAGCTGTGCCGAAGCCTCAACGAGAGCATGCCGAGACGGATCAGGGCGGTGTTCAGGCCCGTAACCAGGGGGGGCGCAAGGGGGCGAAGCTCCCCCTAGAAAAATTTTCGCCCACCCTGGAAAAATGTGTTGGATATAGTTTGAAAATATTGGAAATAGTTCAAAAACTTTGGACCCCTCTCAGAAAACTCTTCGTCCCTCCTGGTGTCTCAAGCTGGTTGCGGGCCTGGCGGTGTTAGAGGCCAAAGGAGGACATACAAAGTACTGAATGCTGATATTTTTTATGTAAAATGGATAATAATATATAAATATGACGCCTATCTATGAAAATTATAGATCGGAAACACCTGTGTACTTTCATTACGCTACAGAATCAAAAAATTATGAAATTTCTCCGTTTGGTCTTAAACGTTTGGCCACGACTGTACATCTGAAAATTTTCGAATGAAAAAACAACATTAAAGCATTAAAAGCTTACAAAAAGCTTGTCAATTATATACCCTTATGCCTAGTAAGTAACAATATCACAATTAAAGCATCTGTAACAAAATTGATACCTGTCGTAACGATTTGCAAAAATTTACTGAACAGTGATCTTTGGGCACAATATCAGTGGTATTGGTATGAACATGTTATTAGTTGCAGCAATAAATCATTTTCCACGATGTGTTATATTCGTTATGCTGTTGGATAATTCAGTGTTTGCAAGCTGTTGGAAACGAAATTTTAATCTAAATCAGAGACATAATCTGTTAAAGTTTTTGCCATATTCTTCTTAATTTTGCCAAAAAATCTGCTTCCTGCCAAAACACAATTTTTCCCGCCAACCAAGAACACAGCACAACCAAATTCGGATTAAAAATAACATATCTGGTAGCACTGTTGGGGAGAGTGTCTAGAGCAGTGTTTTTCAACCTTTTTTGCATCACGGACCACTTCATGCAATAAAAAAATTTTGGGGAACACCAAACAAAATTTTATAATCACAATTATGATGTTTAGTTCTGTTTTGGCTCTTTAATTTATTAAAATTAACAAGAAAGTCCTATTCGTTTGCTCCTAAAACTAATTACTTTCACGAAAGAAAACATATTTACGCTCATTGCGTTAAACTAGTGATTTTCGACCGGTGTTCGATGGAAC
>Ga0210059_1003979_pt1 | contig 23806 bp, 14 predicted proteins | sample Ectturendosymbi2_FD_188042 | JGI IMG/M metagenome (GOLD analysis project Ga0210059, IMG submission 188042) | Ecteinascidia turbinata endosymbiont from Florida, USA - Sample 2 (SPAdes) (version 2) | ecosystem: Host-associated > Tunicates > Ascidians > Unclassified | place: Key West, Florida...
TAAGAGGCCGGTATTTTCTAAATTCGTGCCTGCAGCCGGTATTTTGAAAATGAATATATGCAGTAACTGCAAAAAGAACTAATGCAGAAAATGTTCACTCGAGGAATTGATGTACAACATGCAATACTGCATTTTTTGATAAACTGCATTATTTTTTGATAGTTTAGGAAAGCAACCGTTCACATGAACCATTGCAATTATCGTTTTTTATTTAAGGTAGGTTAGTTTACAAAATCTCAGCATAGGGCTATAGACTCTGTTCACAAACCATACGTTTATACACTAAAAAATTTTCAAAACGGCATTGTGGGAGCTTTACTGAATTGAAAAAAATATGTAACAAAAAATAAATGCATTGCCAAAAAAGTTATTTTTAAAATACGTTATTCGAGAATCCCGTGCTATATGCCCTTACGAATTACGACACAGCCTGGATTTGTCACTGTTGAAAAAATGGCCGGTATTACTATTTTTACAAAACGCATCTGGCAACCCGAGGTGTGACTTCCCGCCACGAGCGCTTCATGCGGGAGAAGCTTTTCAAAAATGGAATTATTGAAAACGATTCCCAGAAATTCCATGACCAGTGAAAAATTGGGTAACATTGATCTACTTTCAGTTGAAAGGTACGAGCTGAAAAATAGATTTAGATGATTTTGTTGATGAATTTGACAGTCGACATGACAAATGAAGGATCAAGTTATATTGAGGTGATGATGATATAAATTCTAACGTAGACTCTGCAAGGATCTGTGTGAGAATTGTCTGAATCTGTTTAGGTGTAGAGTTAGCGCGTTCCACGCAGGGTTAAAAAGTCAGCTTTTGATGATCAGACGAAAATTCAGTGTGAATATTAAAATGAACGAATTTGTTGGGGATATTCTGCAAAGTAAGTTTTACGCCTGCTGTTGCATCTTACTATCAAGTACACGCCCTAAACGCCGGTGCACACCTATCTGCGGCGCTGCTTTGCTACTTTAGGTGCCACTGGTGCCGAAACCTCGCTGCTGTTAACTGCATACTGCATTGAATAATCCTCACCCTATCCACGTTGCAGATGGGCATTACACTCGTAATAGTAGTTGCATAGCATTGTTATGGTTACACCACAATCACAAAATGCCCATAAGCTACCACAAAAACGGATTAGTCAGTAGTCACCAATCCGTTGGCAGATGGCTTATTTTTATGTGTTTTGTAGTAAGAATATTTTGACGAAACTAGTTGGCTATCAACAGCCCACTTGTTTCTATATCAAGATGGAATTCTTTCATGTGAATTGTATTCACTTTCGTGGAGCTGTTTTCGTTCATGTGGGGTCGGCACAATTGTGTACGGGAAATGGGGTTTCGTTTTATATGTGTAGTGCTGTGGAAGTTGCATGGTTAGCACAGAATATTCGACATAGCAGTATACGTGTGTGATTGCATCTACAGTGGCGTTCAGGTGTCTCTAGTGAATAAAAACATTAGTTCATATTTAACGATATTCGTAAGCTTAGGTTGGGTTTGATAAGGTAAATCATAGCAACGTAATCGTCAAAACAACGAAAAATCACCATGCAAGATAAACATTTATGTTGGCCCCCCTACTTTTTCCTTGGCCCTGCAGTGGCCCCCCCACTTTTTAAGTTCTAGAATCGCCACTGCCAGACAGGAGCGCAGTATAGGCTACTGTACTATTGAATGGACCAGGACTAAGGTGGCTGTTCGCAACGTTGTTGCCCCAGCACCCCAACCCGAGCCAGCAAGCCTCTTCAAGTGCGCGACCCTTGATGTCAGCTTTTTGCGAAGTGACTCCACGTGTCGACAATTTTTTTGCGTAATCACTGGAAATGCGTGTCGGGAGGATGAAAGCTGCCTTCAAGTGGCTCTCTCCATTGCGGCATTTCTCGAAATGCTTACCAAACCTGACGCTAAGAGAGCAACCACTGCCACCCAGGCTGGATGTGTTCAGCGCGGGTTGGGTTGGAACATGCTAGTTGGAAAATGCCCTTTGCAAGGCGAGACAGCTTCGTTTTCTACCGAGGATGACCGAAGATCCAACACACTGCAGCTGAACACCGAGGGACTCACCGCAAGCAAGATGTCTAGAATAATTCATGCAGTTGAAAACTTTTTTCAGATAAGGACCCAACTCTATTGCCACCAGAAAATTCTTTAGTTTTTTTGCACAAAATACTTAATTCTTTTTCTTATTTACTAATTTAAATCTGATAAAAATATGCCATACCAATTGCGCAAACGAACTTTTGAAACTGTGTGTACAATGAAGGGTGTTTTCGATACAGATATTCATGAAACGCGCAGACAAGGACTTCTGAGATATAATTTACAAACTTTTACAAGCTTCAAAATAAAACTGATCTATTTGTTGTTACCACGAACATAGTCATTTCTCGTAGTAAAATTCCAATCCATTAATGTTGCGGGCCTTCTAGCATTGCTGAATAGAAAATCAGAAAATATCGAATTAGATACAAAGTTGAATTGCTTTGACTTTTGTTGTATTCTTAAGTTTGTTATTTGCTCATTGTCCTAATTGTTAGTCAGCCTGAGAACACCGTTATTTTCTAAGGTTCCTCACAGAAGACACATTTCGATTTCTGCCCAATTTACTTCACTTGGATCTTTCCAATAACCTGCTAATCGTTCTTACACCAAGAAATTTTGCTCTCTTGGAAAAGCTCCAAACTCTCAACCTCATCCACAATCCAATCATGTGCATGGACGACACTTCATTTCATGGAATGAAGAACTTAAAGGACTTACAAGTAACTTCAATTTGATATCATTTCTGTGGGACAAAAATGATACTAAAAGTTGCAATTTGAAATCGTTTCTATTCCGTCTAGTCGTTTATGCGATGCGCAGAAAGACACAAATTGTTTATAGTCTATGTTGGTTCTGCAAAATATGAATTCTCTGTAAACCTGAAAAATCAGCAAAACCTGAGTAAAATGAGGATAACTAAAGTAAAGGTGATGTCATAAATTTTTTTTTAACAATTTGGAAGCAATGATTTAACAGAAATATTTAGACGTGGCTTGAAAATGATTGTCTATTTCCAGTATATAATCATCAATGTAACTTTGCACTAAACGCATGTCAATAACATGAAATCCGTGCTTAGGAAATCCGTGCTTAAGTTTCACAATCTAGGTAGTTGAAGGCAGTGGTGTAGTTTCATGACAGAAACTTCCAGCGCATTTTGATAGAAAAAAGGTGACAGAGAACAGAGAGATGAACAGAGGTGACTTGCTACATTCAACATAATGGGCAAATTGCTGCTGTGGACGAATTTATATGAAATGTCAATAAAGGCGATATTTTAGTGCTATATGACGTTGTAGGGAAACACCCTTTTCGCCTTTAAAGAAGTGAGGATGCCACGTTTCCCTGTGTCCTCTGACTACCCCATTGAGTATGTATTAGAGTCCTGCGCGGGGCGGGTTAACCCACGCGGGTTGCGGGTACCCGCATTTGCGGGTCGGGTGCGGGAACCCGCACTGCTATGCGTGCGGGTGCGGGGCGGGAGCGGGTTGTACTTGGTGCGGGTGCGGTGCGGGCGCGGGTTGAGAAATTCTTTGTGCGGGTAACTGAGTGTTGAGCCAAAGCACATGAACTTAATCAGCTCAAAAATCGGAAAACACGTGGATGTACAGTACTAGAGTTGTTTGCCAGCATTGCGCTTGGGACAGTAGGCCTGCAGCAATTATTGCATTATGATGTAACAACCCATTGTTGCGAAACATTAGCTTAGGCTCTTGCCATGTGGTGGGCAATTGACCATTTTCCAATTCTACCGTTGGACTTCGTCAGGAATAATTCAGTCTAGCAGCTCTTCTAAATGGATAGGACAACGCTTAACGCACAGCTAGTCACAACTGGACTGAAACTGTTTTTTATCACCTGAAATCTGTTGACTGCGAAAGATCAGATCTGTGGAAAAGTTTTGGTTTGGTTGCCAATGAAAAGAATGAGCGGCTTGATTTTGCTGCTTGTTAGACTTGTCTTCAGACGTTATGACTCGGGCAGGTTTTCGCTACTTTTTTACAGCTTCCAACAGCCTTTGAAATACGCAGAATTTATGTAGTACGATGTTTCAAGCTGGTTCCAGGAATCTTATATTGCAACTTTTTTCTTTTTTACATGCAACGTTTTACTGCAACTTTTATCAAGTAGGCCATTTGCGCAAAATCTAAAAGTGTTATTTAAAAAAACATGCTTTAGAACTATTTCAGTATAGTTATGTTCTCTTTGATAAACCGATTTGAACTGAATAGTGACCTAAAATCAATTGTAGAAATGACCCGGCCAAACAAACATCAGTCCAGAACTGTAGGTCAAATTATTAAATTGCCAAGCAACTTCATGCACTGTGGAGCGAAATTTTAGCATGCTACGCAAACTGTTGGCAAATGATCGCCATTTCTCGCCAGATAATGTTTGGAAATATTTAGCATTATATGTAAAGAAATAGCTTGAGTAAATCACTGTCGTTTAAAGTGCGTGTGCATAAATGCAACTTTTTACTGCAACTTGCGTAAAAAATAAATGCATATTTCTCACGATTTTATTGCAACAAAAGCTTGCCCTAGTTATGAGTTTTTAGTAGTTTTCGGGCAGGTGCGGGTTTGAGACCGAAAAAGTGCGGAGCGGGCGCGGGTTGGGATGGTCTGCAGGGCGGGTGCGGAGTGGGAGCGGGCAAGATTTCTCAAACTCATACGGGTGCGGGGCAGGTTTAAATTTTGCGGGTACGGGGCGAGAGCGGACAACAAAATTCAACCCGCGCAGGACTCCAGTATGTAGGCTATAAGGTTTTACCACTTTTAGTACGTAAATGTGCATTAACGTTGTTGAATAAACTGACAAATCGCTTGTGTTATGCAGTGATGTCGGGTACTTTTTAGCCCCACTTCAGAGACTGACAACTGTGCGTTAATAAAATGGGTAATAGCGTGGATGAAACTAAAATGTTTGTAGTAATTGTAAGATAGACCAGACTAATATTCAATTGGTGTCCGAGAGTCAAAATGCTTTGCGATATTTGGAATACACTCAACAGCTTTAAGATATTTAAGGAGTTTTTTATTCGAAGCTTTCCCAGCAATGAGCTGCTCATGGTAACCATCAAGGTCTTTTCGTATTTTCCTAATACCGTTAGTGAACTTCGAGATAACTGGATGGTTAATTCGGCGTATACTTTTCTGTGTGCTGCCTCGGCATGATTATTGGTTCTATCCTCACTAGCTATTGTTCGTCTGTATCGATTCCACATTCCTGTTGGAAAAACTGGTGGACGTCGTCCATCGCCTCGTCTCTGGTCTTCCCACATAATTATCTTCAGGTCATTATTACCCAAGAGTAATCAAGCAGATAGGCGCAAGTGGCAAGCGCCAAAATTGCCCAGCGCCAAATATTCCCATTCCGTATGAAGTGATTTCGGAAACAGGTTTGAAATAAGTATTTTGAAGAAGTCATCTATCTGATGTAGAAGTCGCCTGGTTTATAATCGCCAAAACCTGGTTTTCCAGATGTCCCACACGAAAACCGAAAAGCTCGGTCTTCATTTGCAAGGACTCATTGGTTTGAGAAAAGTTGTTATCCGGTCATTTCAAAATCTTACTGAAATTGGGAAATATTTTTTTCAAGACAACAAAAGGTAATTGTAGTTATGATGTTTTGACGTTTCTGAAGAATTTTAAAGCAAAATAATATCTGCAGTTTGCAAAAACTTTTGCAAGTTCAAAAGCAAATCATAACGTATTAGCTCTCTGCAGGCTAACCCAACTGTACAAATGTTTCTTAAAACCAGCTTAAATCTTGATTTTACTGTGCTTTGAGAAATAAGTCACGAAGAACATTCTGTGAAGTCACGTTTTGAGCGTGTTACACGCTTGGTGAGGCAGGGAAACGTGTATAAGCATTTTGTGTCTGGCATCGCGAGATTTTATGAAAAGTTCACAGAGGAAATTACATGATTTTTCAGCAAATCGATAAATGCGGTCCCCTAAAGCTTTAATTGCATGGTATTGACAATAAGTTTTTTGCTTGACACATTGATCTCTTTCATTCTTATCATTTTAAAGTTATTTTGATCTCAAGGTTGAAATAAAACTTTGCTGTTTCCTGGGCCATGTGTATCGCTTAGTGCCAAGGTTCAAGCTCTCTCGAACGATCAATGCTACAAATAAGGAAAACAGGCTGTTCCGCTTTTATTTTTGCAGACTCGACCTCTAAATCAGAAATGACGACAAATCATAAAACAAGTTCTAATTCGTATGAATATGTAAATGTTTTAACACAATGTCTTTGATGTCATAATTAACGCTTGCCTGTCTGAAACTTAAATACTCTTCCCACTTCCTTTTATTGCGGCGTTTTCCCATGACTTGCGGCATGCATTGATCAATCTATGGTGTAAATATTTCTGAATTGCGATTCCTACGGAAACTAAATTTTTGTTTTATAGTTTCAGTGGCGCTTACAGTTTTTTTCACACAGTTTTTTTTGCTTGGGGGACGTCGATTTTTCTCAAGTCAAGTGATGAAAATTTTATAAATTACAACTCGTCGTAATCTCAAATACTAACCAAATCGATTTAAGTCAAACTCATTTGTGGCGTCACACGTTGTACCAGTATTTGTGAATGACGTTTTATTTACTGAAACATCAATATTTTAAAATCAGTTGGCAAAATGTATCTGATGAGACTGCCACTCTCGTCTCATAACTCGAGGCGTTTCACTACTAGAAGCATAACGGAACCATACATGAGAAGAATCTGTATCTTTGCGTTATTCAAAAAATTCGTTTACAGATTGGAAGAAGTGCGACTAGAAAAACTGCCTCAGTTGGGAAATCGAGGCTTACCAAAAACTTTGTTTACTGATTTAAAAAATCTATCAACATTGGTTATCAAGGCGTGTTCACTTCTGTTTGTACCAAGCGAAGCCCTGCAGAGCGTGGAGCGAAGCGTGCAAGAACTCGACCTCTCGAACAATCCTATCACGTTACTCCGATCAAATGATTTTAGCGTGAGCCTTGTTTTTCCACTGCGTGTTTTTACGCCAACTGTTATCTGGGGTATTGATTATTTATATTTGAAAAATACCTGAAGATGTCTGGTTAGTAGACGAATTATATATATTCGGTTAACATCGTATATGGTGTCTAATTCATTGCTGTGGAAGGATGCTTTTCGACAGCTAGAGTGTATTAAGTGTATTGCAAAAATTTGATTCTACTTCAAACTGGTTTTCGATTTTGTAAATGATTAATGCACGAAAACAGGCAACAATTCTGTGTGGAAATGGTATTATTTTGTTAGTTATTTAATGATCTATATTGACTTGTGGTGTATACAAGCTTTTATTAATAAAAGTAGACTGACATGAGATTGCCAAATGCGGAGTAGGCCACCGGTAATTTATTAGTGATTGATAATGCGGAAACAATGCCTTGATAACAAAGAATGGATTTAAGAACAGCCTACTTGCGACTTTTTACAAAAACTCAGGTAAAGTGTCTTTAATGTAACTAAAAGAAAATATACGTGAGTTGTGTGTGGTCAAATATTTAACCATGATGTTTTCGGTTCGTTAGCCTGTGCAGATTAAAAATCCCGTTCTCGCTAGACAAGCGTGATTTCCACAATTCCGTGTCATTGAACGCTTTTGCGTCGCAGGTAGCAAGAAAACGCAATGATTTTTTTATTGAGCGTACATGGAGAGGTAGCAGCGAACGCAACGATCGTGGGGCGCTCCAGCAAGGATTCAGAATTTTTTATTGAGCGTACTTGGAAAGCATCGATATCGTCATTTTCGACTTTGCGCAAATCGATTAACGCTTTTCCATTTTCCCCAACTCGTAACAACAGGAGAGGGTGGGCCTCACAAATGGATTAGCCAGTAGCTTCGGTTTAGTTAAATCCGGCGCTGAACACAACTACCACCGATCTTCCAGTGCCATACTAAATGATATCCTGAAATTGATCGGTTCACACCGCATTTATATGTGTGAGAACTGCTTCTCTAAACTGATTAGCCAAAGTGCCGTTGCGATAGGCAGTATGTTACAGAAAGAAAAAATGTTTTTAGAATGGATGAAGTGTAGTTTTGTCTCAAAAGTTGGAGTGTTGCATTGCCCTTTCTTTACTAAATGAAGGTTTATGTTATTTGTAGAAACTGCATCACTTGCACACTTTGGTTCTGTCCAATTGTGGGATTAGACACATTCAGTCGGGAGCACTGGCGATAAAAAGACTGAGATATCTGGACTTGTCAGATAATACCTTGTCTACCTTAAAGGTAAATGAAACATTTGATAAAAATCTTTGATGCTCTTTATACGAAAAACCACTCGAAGAGAATTTATCCTTTGCAACGTTTAAGAAAATCTATTTCCTGTTTTGTTGCACCTTTGCACTGACAGATAAATCTTTTTTGTATCTTTATTCAATTTTTCCTCCACTTCTGCACGTATGTGCGGAAGAGTGTGTCATAGTTTGAAAAACAATTAGGGATCATTTTTAACACAAAACAAAATATAATGCCGAACCCCTGAACTATAACATAACGAGACATATGCACGAATGAACTAACGCACGCACGTGGTCTACCAAATTTTTATTCAATTATTTACTTTTGTTATGCAACGGTTAAAACGGTGACACAGCGAAATCATTTTATGCCCATCGTCATCGTTTATGGAATTTTGCGCTAAGATGAAGGAGAGTAAGTTTTTCTGTAAAAAGATCATTCGGCATAATTGTATAGGTAGTGTACGCAGGTGGAAAGTTTCTAATCAAATTTTCAAATCAAACTGTTAAAAACGTTTCCGTGGTAGAGTATATAAAATCTTTTGTTTGTTGCCAAAATGACATAAAAAGAGCCTTAAAAGTCTAACAGCCTGAAAAAGGCACTTTTAGACTCTTTAGTAAATTAAAACAGATTATCAACATCAGCGTGGCCAAGAATTTTGTGATGATTGCCTGAGTTATAGTAATGGCAAGGCATTGATATTTTAAACTGAAGTAAGAAATTGCAAGGGATGTTCTCATTCACTAAAAGTTTTGCTATCCACAAAAACGTGAATACTGCACCAAAAGCTTTTTAAAACTGTTTCAACGCTACACATTTCTAAAAGACGTTTTCGTTATTTCGATTAAAATCGCAAGGATTCAACAGAACATTTGATATATTGTGAGTCGAATGTTGGACGTTTTTTAAATTTAATGTATTTCAATCAAGAGTTGCTGGCTATCCGATCAAAAACCTGCAAAATCGCCTTTCTCTTTCTTGCAAGATGAATTACATGTAAAATTACTGCATTATACTGTAGTCAATATCAACTCAGAAGTGCCATAACCTGTACATGATTTACTTTCTGAGATGAAAAGGGAATCATACATTGAAAAATGGAGATCCTCAAATCGGCGAAATACAACTTGTACGGTGCATCGCTGAAGTGGAGCATGCATTTTTATCCCAGAGAAATAGTGGTGGGTGTGAGTTTGCAGTTGAAAAGGAAACAAAAGCAACGAAAAATTCCATTACAGTATAGTCTCCAATTAAATCTTTAATGCCTACGTAATTTACAGTTTTAATGCTCCATTTCCAAGTTCTTGTTTAATCTCACTATTTCTCTTGTTACATTTTGGTTACTTGATCTAACGATTGGCGAATGGTTTTATGAGTTTTGTGATTACTGCATATAACACTTAGAAAGAAGATCCAGTTACAAAAAGATGTTTGTATTATATGCTATTTTAAGAAAACGCTGGTCTATCTACAACAAAGAAAATTGTTGAAAAGCTGAAATAGAAGATGCAGCACTGCTCACAAAAATGGCTTACAATCCGATTGTAAGCCATTGATGGAATCCGTTTTTTGATGATACTTATTAATTGTAGTAAAAATGTAAAATTCAAGTGCTCATAAAATTTCCAACATGATCTTTTAACGCCATAATTTATGTACTTCATGTAAACATTGACTTCTTGGATGTAACTCTCGTTCACTTTGTTTGCAGGATAAAATATTAATTATGCCATAACGCTGAGAATGGTGTTTGAATGCTTGTTAGAGAATCGAATGCTTGTTTAGTTATGAAGTAGCTAAGGTGATCAGTTATATTTTGCGTCCTTGATTCAAGAGGCTATGCGCTTCGTCCCTGAAGCGTACAACGTACCGAAGTGCTTATTGTTTGAGTATAACATTCTTGTCATGCAACTGTCTAATCATCAACGATTTTGCCTGAATGTAAAGTCATATAAAACAGAAAGTCAAACCTCACAAAACACAGTTACATCCAATGCATAATTACGAAATAATAAAAAACAAGGCAAGTGCGTAACTCAAAACTTTGTGCTTAGAATAAAGTGTAATAATGCTTTAAAACGCCCTACTACAAGCACAAAGATTTAAATATTTCAGCCTTATTTAAACAGTCAGTTGCCAAATTCATACAATCTCTTGATAATGGTAAACTGCTCAAACACTTTGATAACTACTTTTCTGATACTGCATCAGACCCCAAATATCAAACAAGGCTTACCTTTTGGCAAAAATATTATTTACCCAGAATGAAAACGTCTCTGGGTCAGTTTTTTTTAAAGTACGTTGGTCCCAAACTACGGTCTGATATTCCTGAAAGTTTGAAATCTCTTTCATCTTATTCATTTGGAAAACATTACAAAAATGTCCTGCTATTTTTGCCAACATTCCTATTGATTTTCGTTTCATTTGCCACTTTTCTGCAATATTGTTTTTAGTCCCTTCTTTTCCCATATATATTTTATCTCTACAGTCGCTCACCCCACCTGCCTGTACATAAGCATGCTTTTCCTCTTCTGTTTTTTGTTGTTGTTTTGTTTACCTATTTTGTTTGACGTTGATTCGATGCATTTTGTTACTTTTCTTTCATTACAGGTGAAACGTCTCCAATTCAAAATTGATTTATGCTAGTAATAGGGATCGCTGAGCAAAGGACCAATAAAGTTTTTCGCCTACCCTTTGTGATTCAGATATGTTAAATCACATCAATTTGCTAAACCTACAGATTTTCATGTTTTTATATTTTCATCAGCATGCAATTAATTTCTGCTGTTTTACCTTATTCCATTTCCTCATGTTGCATTTGTGTAATTTCGTGATTTCAGTGACTAAAACGCATGAATAAAACGCATGAATAAAACTTTCTGTAGCTATCAGGCAATAAAAGCGATCCTACCTTGCGCTTTACAAAACTAGTCGTTCCCTTTGTTTCTACTGATCTGTGCACGGTTTGCAGCTGTGTGTAACCGCCAGTAGCCTGCATCTTTGGTTTAAGTTCCGCTGCTTTTCAATTTTTTTGGAGATAGTAACTGCGATGACTACGATATACTCACTCATTATCATACCCGTTATTCTTCCTTGGAAAGGGGTGGGGACAGCAGCCCTAGGGGCTGCTCTCAAAACATCTCACAGTTTCAGCCACCATTGATAGGTCTGCAGACAGAACTGGAATTGGGTCGGAAACGCTCATCCCGAACGCGGCCCAAATCCGACGCAGCAAGACCGAACCGTAAAGAACCCGAGAGTTAATTGCAAGTCCGAATTGACCCGATTGCAAAAAGTTAGTGTAAGAGGGCATTTAAACTTAGGCAAATGTAAAATTCAGCAAATACCCTAAGTTGATATCTAATCTAAATCCTTGCATCAAATTTAGCAGAATACTTTACAACGCTCATTCATTTCTTCATTGCGTAATTTATCACGTCAACTGTCGCAACCGTTGCCTGGGCCAGAAGAGAGTCTTGCGGAAATAGCCAGTCCACACGAAGAACAATCTCGGTCTGAGTGAGTGTTGCATTGAAAATTACATCTGTGCAACTTCAAAAAGGATGGGAAACTGCCGTGATTTGATCGCCAGTAAGTCAACTGGTTGGAATCTCTCGTTCTTCCGCCCAAATCCTTTAAACACTGACCTTCCTGTAAGCATAAAATATAAGAGAGACGTTAGTCCTTGTTACTGAAACATATGCTTTATTGTTTGTAAATACAATCAGAGTTGGCACAACAGGAGCCACAAGGAGTAACTCCACTCGCTTTCTGTTCTTTGACCCTACGTTTCTACACCAGTGAACCGACATCTTATATTGCGGTCACTTTCGTTGATACCTCCCTCTTTAAATTAAGACCTTTGCCCCGTACCTAAGGCCTTTTGCCGCACTTTGCCACACTTTCCTAACGAATCTTTGCAGGAGAGTATCCCATCAAGGTTTTAACTGAAATATAGTATGAATATGTGTACAAATATCTGTATATATATATATATATATATTTCAGCCTGAAGCTTTTGGAAGATTGCCATCAATGAAAAGCTTGAAGCTGAATGACAATCCATGGACATGCAATTGTTCCATGGAGTGGTTGGTAAATGTCAATTACAGGTGGTTAGTGAATGCAATTGTCTCCGACCAGAAAATGGTCTGCCGAGAACCGAGAATGATGCATGGGAGGGAATTTCCTATGGATCCTCATGAATTACAAAAAGATGCCTTCACTTGCAAGGTATGTTGAACACAACACTTTCGACGAGGGGTTGCATCTAACCACCTCCAGAGCAACGTGATTGTTGTGACAGCACAGGTTCTGATTTGAGCCGTTATAACAAAAAATGTGAACAGATCAGTATATTTGCAACTGTATAATGGCTTAAAGTGAAGCAGCCAATGCTTGAAACCCATTTTTGTTATGTCTTATTTAAATGTTTATATTGTGCTTCGCCAATATGGAAATGTCATTAAAATAGTCTGCTAATTTTATTATGGCACTAAAAATTGTGACACTAAAGATTGTACTTCTTCTATTAAGCGTTATGCTCACTTTTGTTTGACACCGAATATGCACCAATTTGCTCAAGCCCGTTGTCATATTATCGTTTTATGGTAGGCCACAAAAAAAACGAGAAGCCAATATCAGCGAAAGAGTAATAGAAAAGTCACCTCTCATTTCCAGCGGGTGAACACCAATTACAAATGAAGGGTCCGGCACTACGTTTCCCTAACAACTGTGCTGAATTTGTTTTTTGCAAAAAACTTAAATACATAGTGGTAAATATCGAACTCTCCGAACTTTGGCCACACAATGCATTAACCAAGTTCGAGAAAAAACTTAAACAAATGAGGACCAGTTGCTTTCCCAGTCAATTTTTCAGGTGTATTTCTATAAGAAGTGGCTTGAATGTAAAGCCGAGTTAAGATAGTGTCAAAACTGTCATTATTTACAAATGACTTATATGTCAATCATAGTTATGTGTGACGTTCAGGCATTGAAACTGTAACAAAAACACAAATATAGCGACAAGATTTTCAGCCAACTTCTATTTATGTGGTGAAGCTTGATCCTGCATGATTGAGATGTGTGCATCATGAACGACATAGGGGGGAGTTTGTTTGATGAAGTTGAATTTCCGTTTATTATTATGTGCATAAATTATCGTGGTTTTATCACAACAAGGTAACGAAGAGAAGGTCCTGAAAAATAAATATACACCTTATCGACAAAAGTCCTTAGATAGATAGATAGATAGATTTATTTGGCGGTACTGAATTAATTGCGATAAATGTACTCGCTAAAATTTGCTCAAACAATCAAAATTTTTTCTATGCTTAGGCGCTCAATATCTTTACAATGTCTTCATGCTAGGCTTGATTCTGAAAAAAAACCAGAAATATTACCAAGAACATCTCTTTTCAAATTCGTATCAAACTGTGTTATCATAGCGCCTAGCTAGTTAGAAAACGTTTAACAGTAGAATTGTTTTTCACTGAAAGTGTAATACACCAATTTCTAATTCGAGGTCTTACATTAGGTTTAACACGGAGGTCACTGTCGAGCCCCGTGTTGATGATGAGGTGTAGAACTGCTCAAGCAGTAAATGGTGACTGTAGAATTCACCAGTCAAGTCAAGATGAGCTACCAAAATTTTGAAATTATATCGGTCAGCATTGTAATAGTGCGGCATCTAATCCTCCCCCCATAAAAAAACAGAATAAAAACAGGAATACCTCAGAGACAAATACATCCGAACGTTTTCATTTTATTTAAGTTCAGTGATATGCAAATTAGTCTTTTAGTGCTCGTCATTTTAATCATCATTACGTTTCGTTGGAGCGAAGCAACAGAAATTCCATAATACCGTATTTATTCGGTTGTTAGCCACCCTTGAAAGTAAGCCGCAAGAAATGGTGTCAAAATTAATGTAAATCGCCCTTGAACATAGGTTACCTAAGCCTCTGCGATACTTTCGCGTACTAGCTCGTTTCGCGTTTATTTGGCAACTCTGGTAATGATGCTTACACCACTACACCTTACTGTTCGTCATAATCCCTTCTGCGACGGAGTGTGCTCATGATGTTAATATGCCAAAAGAGAATTTGGTCAACAAAATGTATCCAAGGAAAGCCTGTGCGCCATTTATACCTTTCGATAAGGAAAAGAAAAAATACGCAAGCCGCACTTGATTGCAAGCCTGACGAAATGATGAAACAAAATCATTATAAGCCGCTGCTTACAATCGAATAAATACGGTATTAAATTTATTGTTATAGCTAAGAGAAAGGGCAGCTGGGGAAACAATCCCAAACTTTTTGAAGGGAGTTTTACAGGAACATAGGAACTTTTTAAAACAGCCTTCAAAACATTTCAAACAGCTTTAAGTGATGAAACAAAACAATGTAAGCCGCGGCTTACAATCGAATAAATAGGGTATTGGATTTATTGTTATAGCTGAGAGTGAAGGCAGCTGGGGAAACAACCCCAAACATTTTGAATGGAGTTTATACAGGAACATAGAACTTTTGAAAACAGCATTCAAAACATGAGATCGTGTTGAGCAACATTACATATTTTAGATAATCCTGCTTGGTTAAATTGTTTATGCTCTATTCAGTGCATGGTGGACCTTTTCCAACGTCTTTTTGTGCAGCCTGACACAGACATCATGGACGAAAGTCTTACAAGCAACCAGGAAAACGAATTTTTCTCGAACAACGCCGTAAGTTCCTTGACAACTCTTTCAATCACCAGCCACTATAAAAAGAAAACACCGGATATGCAGATGGCTTTCCAAGGATGCAACAATTCACCTGTGAAATCTTTCTTTTTCATTCGATTAGTCTTGCTGATTCTTACAGCACAAATTTTCCAAGCCTGGTTATGAGGTTCAGCAAGGAAATATTTGCTCGTAAACAAGTTATGGAGCGAAATCATGGGCAGGGAAGATATTACGCATTCTTCTTTGACAGATAGTGTAAATTTTGAACAGCTGAAAAAGCTTTTTAATTTTTTCTGTGTTTTTGATTGGATAACTGACGTGGAAATTAAAACAACGCGGCAATGTTTGATAAAATCAAACCAACTTTTACGATTTACTTTCAACTCTAAACTATTTTACGCTCTGCATTTACACCCGCAAAATCTGCCACGTCGAAAATAAAGAGCAGATTTTGACGAACGCTGCGATGATGCACGATGCAGTGGGTTCATTTTTATACCAGATCATATTAATGGTTCGGGGCAGTATATAAAAGCAACGACCTGCTAACTGGTTATTATTTCAACATAATTATTTCATTTACAGGCATTATTTCGCTAACTGCTTATTATTTCATGCATAATGTTGTTTGCTGAAATAATTCATCGTCAAAGCTAAACAAGCAATGCTTAGGAAGATTCGATATAGTTAATTAGAAACATTTGTACAAGAAAAGTGCTTCATTTTATAATGTTGTAGGTATAGAAATTCCTAGATCAATATCATGTGTGTTTTATACAACACTAAATAGGGGCACTTATTTGAATGTTGTAATTCAAAGCAAGAACAAAGTTTTTAACAGTTGCAGCAGTAAAAAGATTTTATAATATTGCTTTAATAATCTCCACTGTATTTTGGCACATCTTGTATACTTCGAAATGCTACCATGAAACAAGCGGAGCAAAAATTAATTCAAAAGTTCTCAATCAACTTCAAGTAACCATTGAAATCCTGTCACCGAGGTAAAGAACCAAAAAGTAGCATTTTGAACGTTGAAAACAAGCTAAGAAGGCAAGTTAAATCCCAGAAATAACACATTCATTGTTGCGGTGAAACAGCTTTGTCAGAACCGTCAAAATCAGTTGAAAACGTGAATTGTATCAAGCACTTGCTGCTAAATCAGTTTCTTGCTAACCATAACACCAAAATGATGTTACCGATAATTTTGTAGTAACTAATGATTTTGGTGATTGCCTATTGTGGTAGGCCATTTGCTAGTTAGCATCCACTGCGACCTTGATCAGTGTAGCAAATACTAAAGAACATTTCCCGCATCTTGAACAAAAGAATTCCTAACATTGATCATCCACTCATCAGATAAACTCATCGGTTACATTCATTCACCTTTGCCTAAAAGTATTAACTGAAACTACTCCTTACTGAAGCCACAAACCATCACCAAAAGGGAAGAAACATCTAGGGAACGATATGTTTCAAGATTAGAAGTATTTATTAACTGATGAAAGTTATATGCACTTCATCGGTGTTCAGCTGCTTGCGACCAAGTGGGCATGAATATAAGCACTAAAAAACGAGGTGTCACTCCATATATCCAAGTTTGTACGCGGTGTAAGTTTATGGCAATACACTGCAGCAGGTCGAGAAGTTGAAGGACGTCGGGGTGGTATTCACCAATGACGGAAGGCAGAACAGGGATATTGATAAATGGATTGGTAAAGCAAACTCAGTTCTGCGTGAGCTTTATCGCCTTGTGGTTGCAAAACGGAAGCTTTCAAACACCGCAAAGCTGTTAGTTTTCAAATCGGTCTTTGTTCCGATGCTCACCTACGATGATGAGTTTTGGGTAATGACTGAAAGAGTTTTGTCTCAAGGTCAAGCAGCAGAGATGGTAGTTTTCCGAAGAGTTCACGCCGTGAGACTTAGCGATAAAGTGCACAGCAGTAACATTCGTTAAGCTCAGGATATCGAGCAACTTCTTCTGCGAATAGAGAAATCTCAGCTACGTTGGTTCAGCCATGCGTCCATAGTGTCCTGCTGGATGCACTCACGGGAAAGCGGCCCAGATGCTGTCCAAGGACCAGGGAGCGTGATTACATCCCCAAACGTGCTTGGTCCCGTGTTGGTGTAGATTTCACTACTTTACCAACGCTCATAAAATCATCAATGAGGTTTGTTGGTTAAGTGTGAATTAATACTTTTTATTGTAAAGTGACACAAATAAGGTCACTGAAAAATAAAACCTTTAATCGCTTTCGGACTATGTAATAGTACTAAGAGTATCTATGCAAATATGTAGGTCTGATTTTGTTGCGTAGTCAAGCCCAATGTTTTATTCATGCACTTTGCACCAAAGAAAAATATAAGCTGACATATATTTTAGGGAACACTTCTGGGCCACGCGGTGCGAATAAATAATAAATGCAAACATGTGCGACAAAGCATTACGCATCGCGTTTCAGGCAGTTATGGCGTTTAGCTCGGTATTCTGCTCGACGATTATTGGTTTTGGCCAAGTTTTCACAAACCTTGAGCATCCGCTCATATTCCACAAGCACACTTTCAAACAACCAATAACATGAGGGATAATGGTTGTAACAAAGCTAGGCTTGGGTCTGTATTTGTTTAGCGGTTCACCATAGCTCATCGCGCAAATTAGTCAGAGATGCCACAAATTGCTCGCTGTTACGTTACACCGGATTTGTTTCACTTTTGTGAGACCTTCTATAACAGCTACCTGCTTCGCGGTGTATCAGTTCCTTTCCAGAATATCGTTGGTTATAAACACTAGTATCTCTACCGTGTCAAGTTCCTGGGTTCATTTTTTCGAGCAGTGAGTTCTGCTTAACGTGATTCGTTTTTTTAGAAATAATTGACAAGGCGATTAGTGTGCTTTAGGCATCAAGCGCTTTTCTAAACATATTTTTGCGGCTGTACTTAGGTGGAAGGCTTAAAATAAGCTATTTGCTCCGGAAGTAAATGCTTTTGTTTCGGCACTTGTTTCGCTATGTACTTTTGTACCGGACAGAATAAATTAAAGAGGTTTTGCCATTTCCAAAATAGGATGAAAAATACAGTTTATCGTAACTCATTCCATTGGTTTGTTTATGTTTGCAATTTACTGGAGCAATTGTTCGCTGTTCTAAGATAAAATCGCAAAAGATCACGTCTAAACAGCTGTATAGACCCCGCAAACAACTTAAAACCCATATTTTCATAAGTGCTTGGAGATATAGAAATATAATTCTTCTATTCCTTTCAACATTTTAGCCTGCCTTTAGAACTATGCTGTGTTCACCTCAATGCATTTACAATCATTAGTTTGTTATTACTTGCCTACTCAAGGTGTAGACGGCATAGCGAAGTACAAATCAAGCATCATTAAACACACCCTCTCGTGTGGAGAGATTTCTGTATGCGCACATTGCTTCGCTGCTCGATCAGTTTTTGGAAATTGTGAAAATCATCCAAACTTTTTGCGTAAATCTGCGCCAACAAATACAAAATTTTGCAATTCTTTCTGGCTGATGGCCATTTCAATGCATCTATATGTGGTTGCAAATGCGCAGTATTACCATTAAGTGCCAGATATAACAAGAACGTGTTGCCACAAGATGACGCTGTTACACACATGGCAGTTTGTGAACGCAAAATTTCTCGCAATGTTTGCAGGTGAAAGAAAAGTCTTATGTTTTTGCAAAGAGATAAATTCGCGTGAACACACGTGAAAAAAAAACAGATCAACACTAGAATAACTGATATGCACATGCGAATTTTTTTTGCGCTTGCAGATACGTGAAAGAAAGCCCACCGAGACTTTTATTCCGAATGCTTCAGTAAAACATTTACAGTTTAAAAAACGTGAAATAAAAAAATCATACATGACTTACTCATTATAGGTCTTCTGTCAGCACTTACGAAGATAAGAAAATGGCGACGTTTCAAATGCACCATGCAACCTTGAATGATGAAACGTCAGTCTGGGTAACGCTGATGTTGAAATTACTTAAAATTACAGGGGTTTCGCAAGAATCAAGCCGGTTGATATGACCGTGTGTTGAATCGATGAGCATTACACGTAGGCACTTAGCAATACTGACACAATTCAATGCCATTGGTAAAAAAACAGTCAACGTATTTCTGCAAGCAGTTATCAACTGATCAGGCTGTACCAGGGAAAAAAACACTATTTGAATAACAAGCAATAGTGGTAATACGTTCATTGTACCGTCACATTAAAAGCTCCAGGTTTGCTGCAACATTTCAATAAATCACCCGACTGGCCTCTGCTTTCATGGCTTTGCAATTATTCGAACTTACACATATATGAATTAAACCAATTAATCTTCACAACGGTGACGCAGTCGAATAAATCAGCAAAAAAAATTTAATAGGTAGCTGTGGTTTTATTGCTCTGTAATCGGCGTCAGACAGTCTTAGAGTTTCAGTGAAAGCGGTTATATGAGAACGGCCTATTTTTCCGTGTTTTTACTTGCCGCAGCTTTTGTTTCGATATATAGTATTCATTTTAGTCTTGAGTTTTCTTGCTTTCTCTTCCCTCGTTTCAGCATTTCGCCCAAAAGCAACTCCTTGCAGATTTCAGGAATGAGGATGCGTAGGGTAACATGAAGTCACTTTCCTGCTAAAAAAAAATTATGATTGATTCAACTGTGTCACCTTTGTGGAGACTAATTACTTGGATAAAGATATGTATAAGTTCGAATAATAGCAAAAACATGAAAGCAGAGCCAGTTGGCTGATTCCTCTAAGCTTGTAGGAAACATAGGTTTTTTACTCGTCGATCCGTAGAGCAAATCCCGGCTAGCTCGGTTTTCCTAAAATGTTTAAAATGTCCTGAAGCCTGATAAAAGCTTACCTTCCTCATGCGTTGCAAGAAAGAAAACATCTTACTTCCACCTTACCGCCGATATACGTTGACTTTGACTTGTTGATCGAACAACAAAACCGAAATCTACGTGACGATTTGCTCAAAGTGAAGTAGATTGCTAAAGCCGACATAATAGTGTAGCTAGAAAGGCTTGAACAACAGTGAAAGGTGCGCTATTCACAGAGAACGCTACGAGACCAAATTTAGATTTATATAAAAAAGTTCAACTGAATGCAGCCCGCCATAATACTCAACAGGCATATCCAAGCACGCTATTGAAAAGAGACGCCGGAAAAATACAAGATATACTTACTGCTCTGGAAAACGTCTTAGATTCCTCAAAATTCAGGCTGTGTTGCCAGCAGCTAATGATTTTGAACAAATCGTCCGTTGAACTGGATGATAACGAAAAAGCTTTACTGCGCAATGGATTAAGACTTGCACCAAAACCTAATTAGAGTAGAAGTCGGTAGAAAACGCGCGGTGGCTCAAAGCCCACCAGCACACCAAATGGAAAGAATGACGTGCAGCGGAGAAAGAAACGACGTAGATTAAACTGTGTGTTGCCAAAAAACTGAAAACTTTCATGCTCATAAACTCTAGGGTAGACCTATCTAATTGATGACGAAACCTCCGCATACACCGCACATCTTGTATACTTCGAAAAACATGGTTTTTTCCAAAACTAAGGAGTCTGGAGCCTTTGGCGTTGGACGCATACTGAACCAAGAACAATCTAACGAAGAACAAAAAGGCAGTTTAAGCAAACTGACAGAAAAAAGGAAAACTGTGATTCGCCGAGCAGGTAAGGAAGAAAAATATTGTTTATAATTACGAAGATTATAATGCTATAATGATCAAAAAACTGCAGAAGTTTGAAAATATGAATGTGCAGGTAGAGATATATGACACCAACCTTGAAAAAAACAGAAAATGTTGTAACGATCTTGTTACTGGACTCCATACTGTGAATGCTGTTAGTGACCAACTGCTGCTACGCACAAGTGGAATGGAATGGGACAACTTGTACCACAAGGTCAACGGTGCATCAGCAATTTTTTTTGATGGAATACACCGGCTTACCCACTTTTTAAGACACACAAGTTAACCCCGAAGAGTTTGTTGAAAGCTGATGTCAAAGAAATATCGCTGCGCTTGTTACAATATGCTGGGAACATCAGCACCTGACGCATTACTGCATGTTTGGACCATGTCCTGTAATCCAGGATCGGCAACCTTTTTTGCAGTGCAGACCGGTTTGAAACGGAAATGTTTTCGCGGGCCGGCCTTCAAAAAACCACAAATGTTCAGCAATGAATATTTATTACAACTCATATAAGTTATTACAACTTTGATTCAATAAGAACCTTGAACTTGTTTTGCCGCAACGAGACATTCCCACCCAGGAATTGTGGAACTCAATGACATCCGCAGTGTGTCCCTCACATCCAGTCTGTTTCGCGGTTTTGTCTTTGTTGCTGCCATCACAGAAAGTCCAGACTCGAATAAGTAGGATGTCGGTAATGGCAGCAAAGTTTTTAATGCTTTCACGGCAAGGTCAGGGTATTCTAGTAAGACCTTCATCCAAAACATTGGTAGAGTGGTTATATGAAAAATACATTTCAGGCTACCATCATTTGCACCAGTTGAAATAAATCCGTACTTTGAGAGAATGTGACAAAGTACGACTCATCATAATATTGGCGATTGAAAGAAGCTTTCCTTTTTTGTGGTTCTAGGTCCTCATCCTAGACGCCAGGTTCACTCAAGTTTTATTCAGACAAACATCTACTCAAAAATGAGTAAATACACCTATTGAATGATCTTTGATTCGATGCCTGTTTATGATTTATCTGAAGTGAAGCTTTCAGTTCGGAACCCGTAGACGGCCAGACGTCTCGCTGACTGCACAGTGGCATGTAATCATCAGAAAGAATAGCGGCTGCAGTTCTTCACCAACCTGCTGCTTTGTCACATTCTCTCAAGTTTATTAAAACGTCACCTAAGCAATCGCAAGCACCTGCACAGCACGAAATGAATATACTGGACTTGTTCTTGCTGCATTGACAATCTTTATCAATCGTATACATGTTTGCTTAATTCAATCAACCGAGCATGGGTCTATTCGTAACAGGCCTAACATTTTAAACCGTGAAAGTTTTTAGCGAGTATCAACCAGATCCTAACTTCCTTGCAAAACACTTAACGATCAGAGATAGCTTTACTAAAGCAGGAAGTCACATGCGCACGCCTAGCCTATAAAAGGCCTACCAGTTGTCAATGTCAATACCTAATTAGTTTAGTCTAGTCTTGCATTAAATATTACCAGATAGTTGTCACATAAAACTGCTAAATGGTGTCACAAAAAACTGCTAGATCCTGCTAAAAATGTTGTCACAAGTTTTCAGCTAAAATCTGCTAAAAGCAGTGAAATTCTGTTAAAAAATCTGCTATTTCGGAGTGATTAAAATCAACTTGTAAAGTTACATGTCAATTTTTTGTCTTGCATTCACTATCATTGGACAAGGGCAGAAAACGTTCGTTTTGGCCACCACGTGTTTCGGCCCACAATTTTTTTCCGTCGACATTTTGAGCAACGTAAGCGCAACTTACCTTACTTCATTTTCTTATGACACACAGTTTTTAACAATCTCTTTCAAATGGCCGCATGTATGCACAGTAGAGCAATGTATACACAGTAGAGCAGTGGTTTTTAACCTTTATACCCACTCGTACCGCCTGAGCTTTCGTCAAATTTACTCGTACCCCTTGTCTGAAATCAAGTAGTAATTGGTAGTAACACAATTTCATTGCAACGATGTAACAATACAATGAATTTATAGTAAAGTACACCAACCATCAAACATAGTTAACGGCTGTTTTGCCGTTTTTTTTCAATGATCATGCTGCAGTGAGGCTCTTTGTTTGAGATAGCCACTCGCATGTCTTCATCAGACTCTTATGAAAGATTCTTGGCCTTGCTTTTGAGGTGTAAGAGAGTTGAGAAACCGCTTTAACATAAGCAGTTTGTTGCAAATGGCACAAGCACTTCCAAAGCTGCTTTTGTTAACTGCGGGGAAGCGTTGAGTTGCGTGCACCAGAAAGTATCTAACTGCGTTAAATGAAAATTCATTTTAATTTTTCTACTGGCTTTCATTTCAACTGGATCTTCCTTCATTCCACCATTGTCATCCGTAGAATTTAGGTTAAAAATAAATGGGTCTTGCATCCAACCGTGTGAAACAGAAATCCTGGCTGAAAGTATCTGTGGAAGGACTGCCGTATAACACCTGCAAATGTTTTTATATTTTAATGCCAATAGGTAAGGATGTTTTTCCATTGGAAACTACATCAAGTTGTAGAAAATTGCCATAGTTTCCTGATCAAATGAGACAAAAACAGCTTGGAAGTTTATTAGTGAAGGCAGTTAACTTTTCCCTGGCTTTGATCATGTTCATCGCCGTTCCCTGAATGGAGGTATTAAGTCGTTGAGGTGGCTGACTATATCTGCAAGGTAGCCTATGCCAGAGACATAATGAACTCATTTCAAGGTGCTCTGCTATGCCACTACCTCCGTGTCTCAGAAATTTCTCGATTTCTTTGCGCAGCTCACGAACACGAATAAGCACTCGCCCACGTGATAGCAACGGCACTTTCGTGTAGTAAAGAAGTGTTGAGCTTAAACTTCGTTACAAAAAAAACTCTGAACAGACCATGATTCAAGGATTGGCCTCTGATAAAGTTTACTGCACTCACAACAATCGACAACACATCTTTAAAATTTTCAGGGCATATACCCTATGCCTAAAAATTTTGGTGCTTCGTATCCCCTGTTTCGGTGCTTCGTACCACCACCAAGGGGTACGTGTACCCCCGG
>Ga0210059_1003980_pt1 | contig 23798 bp, 15 predicted proteins | sample Ectturendosymbi2_FD_188042 | JGI IMG/M metagenome (GOLD analysis project Ga0210059, IMG submission 188042) | Ecteinascidia turbinata endosymbiont from Florida, USA - Sample 2 (SPAdes) (version 2) | ecosystem: Host-associated > Tunicates > Ascidians > Unclassified | place: Key West, Florida...
ACCCGAAGAGGATTTCTTTTTTGTCGGGTTTTTCTTTTCCTCTTGTCTGGAACCTTGCGGTCCATGACAATTAAACGTCATGGCCATTTGTGCCCGACAAGAGCAACCTCTTCACAACTGGCCATTACTCCCGCAACCTATACACTGGACTGCGACAGCACGTCTAGCGGTCGACACAACCTTCACTATGGAAACATCAATCTCACGTAATTTATGGGGCACCTGACTAGATAACCTCTGTGTTTTTTCGGTGCCCCGGCGTTTGTTTCTGTTTTAGCGAATACATTTATCGCAATTAATTCAGTACCGCCAAATAAATCTATCTATCTATATATCTATCTATCTATCTATCTATCTATCTATCTATCTATCTATCTATCTATCTATCTATCTATCTATCTATCTATCTATCTATAGGAATGTCCATGGCACGCCCAGGTTAACAATTAAGAAACATGGACCCGCCGGTCTAGCTCGACACGCTCAGTTTATCACTACAAGATTGTATTCACTCATGGTTTTATTAGTATAACTTTAAGCACTGCGATTATCTATCACAACAGGGGTTTATAATATACTTAACATATACAAGATTTATTACAGTAATCAAGAGTTAATGCGCAGTTCTATTATGGCATAGAGGGGGAGAGAGAGTAACCCATATAGTTAAGCAGTCGCACTACAACCTGCTTAAAGAAATTGGCTATAACCTCGGTGATTCCGTTAGTCTAGCCGTTCTAGGATAGTAGCCAGTTACAAGCGTATTCTGGTTCGCGAATTTCCCAGACCCCACTCGTTCGTCAACTATCTGTCCTTCAATTCGGTTTATTCCAGTTTGGTAAGCCCACTACTGGTTTAAGGGAAAAGCTTGGTAAGCCCACTGCTCGATTGAACTGAGCAGCGACACAGGTATATATCAATTTGGTCATGTATTTTCATTGGTTGATTCCCATCTCGAGGTCACGCATTGAGCGCGTACGTCTGGCGCAATCGGGCGTCCGTGACGTCACTTTTCTAGGAGTGAAAGTCATTCGGAATCGTTAGTAATTTCGATTACGATTTTTATCAGGGTTTGGACTACGTTCTGTTAGTGTTATGTTATAAGGTTTTTGGTTACTCTCTCCTAACATTATTGTACAGTAAATGCGTAAGTACAATTCTACAATAAATAATGTCTTCAGTGTTCAGCTTCGTTTGGCTTGCCGTGAATTCGTCGGTAACTTCTGAAATGCGTTCTTCAATTATTTGCCTTTAGTGATCAGCGTCTTCTTTTGTTGTTGTTTCAGGATCACAAGACGTTTCATGTTGAGGAGAAAAAATGAACTCAACATTCCTTTCCACTCTGTTTGATTGAAGACGTCGGGTGTCTATGTAGAAGAGTAAAGCGTATAAAGTAAATGACGAAGCTGAGAAAATCGAAAAGTGTTTATTGATAAGTTCCTTGTTTAGATGATCTCTTTCCGGAGAGTTTTCTTCAAATAGAAACGATACAGTTGTTATTTTTCTTCATGGAAGAAGGCTGTATCCGATCGAAATCTTGATCCTAGGTTGTCGGGGACCTTGGAACGTAAGGTCCTCTGGTGACCATGTGATGCTATGTGAAGATTCGTACATGAATTTGTGCAGGAATCGATGTTGTTCTTTATGAAAAACATTGTCGAGCTTGTCTTGATATGTGAAATAAAAGAAGATGATCAATAGATTTTGTGCACATTGCAAGGCGTCTTTACAAGAACTGTTCTTTGTGGATGCTTCTCGTGAATCATTTTCTGAAAAATAACATCTTGTAAATAAAAAGTTGTTATAACATCGGTATTTGGAATACAAGGTAAAGTCTTCTGAGGAACTTTCAAAATTCACGTTAGATGCAATGATCTCGGTAGATTTTTCTTTCGTAGAAGACGGTAATCGTTTTCATCTGATTGAATATCTGATATCATCAGAGAGTTTATTAGTGCCCAGTACCTAATGATTCTAGTCAGTTATGATAGTAATGTCGTGTGCGACATAATACTGATTGCACACTTATAAAGGTGGAAAGAAGTAAGAACACGTCAAACCTAAAAAGTGGTAGAGTAGTCTTATGAGAACCTTCTTTTAAAACCCGGGGACATGTCATCGAAACGTGTTACCCCTTATGTTCAAGACAATTTCCCAACACGTAGTATTCGCATAACAAAATGAGGTACCTTTCACAAGAAATTTTTTAACCGAAAGTTATGTTCAATTTTTGTCAAGTAACTTTTCTTCAACACTAAGTGTTGTGAGAATTCCGTTTGCTCATTAGCCACAATAGTTATTTTGTTTGGCTACGTTCTTTTTACGGAGCTTATAAAACGGAAATATTTGCTCGGAAATATTACCTCGATAGTTTTTATCAGGCACAGACTTTTGTCAACGTTTGCTCTAATAGTTTTTTTTAAATGCCTGATGGTTTCTAATATGACCATTATAATTTATGGTCCAACCATCAATAAAGGGATTTCTTTAAAAATCAAAATTTGTGGTTTGCAAATACAGTGCACCATCGCCTTTGACGTACTGACAGAAGGCAAAGTGTCTGTTACGTCTAAATCATGATTGCCACGCAATAATCTGCCAAGCTATCCTGTGGTCAGCCACTGCAACAGGCACCAAAAAATACACGTGACCCGTGAACTGATAGATACTTTTTATGTACTTTCTGGAATATTGATTGAAAGATGTTATTTTTAAGTATCTTGTCCATCCAATGCAAAATCAGGGGCAATCGACCAAGTGACACTCGGCCATCAGTAGGTCAATGCGATCGACCTACTGGCCACCCCTGGTCTATATCATCGTTTAAAGCTACATTTTTCTTATTAGAATTTTGAATATTCTACCTAAAGTTTTATAGAGTCAATCTTTGCTAAAAGACAGTCTGAGTTTGTAGTTTTTGTAAGCTACATACTTTTAATATATTTCATACTGTGATCTCCTCTCAGAGTTACAAACTCTGTTTTCTTTATTTTACCAATTGATTGAATGCTGGAGCTCTTTTTCAATTAGTTGAACCAGAATCGTTAAATTGGTCACATGACAAGGACTATATCCATGGATTAGTGGATGGTCTTTGCCATATAACCTAAAACCCTAACCCAAATGGCAAACCTGTGTGCGATTTTCAAAACTTATTAAAAAAGTACTGTAGCTTACATCAAAATTTCTCCCATAAAACAGTCGTTTCTATTAGCCGAGCCGAAACAACAATGCTGAGACCCCAAACACCGACCACTCGCACAGCAGGAATTCCCACTCGACCAGGTTCATTGCAGGCTCCCCAATGCTAGTGCCACGAACTCAGTGTTATAAGTGGATAAAGCAAGATACACTACAGTTCAAATGGAAAAATGACTACAGCAGAGCTATGCCTCTGACTACAGCAGAGCTATAAGCTATACCTCTTTTTTACGATTGAAAGTGCACAACATGATGTGATTTTATTTTTATGGATTGGGTCACAAAATGGCAGGGTGTTTTTGTTTGGAAGTGGCTATAGGTGTGCTGGCGGTGACAAGGTTGGAATAAAATGCTGAGTTTGCAACATTAGCAGCACTGTCATGGTAGTCATGTAGACGTGTCTCACTGTGTAAACGGATTTTTTGTTGACTCTGGCCATGATTGAGCACCTTTGGTTTTGGTAGTAGTGGTTCCACTTATTATGGTACCATTTTTTATTTATTTTTTCAAAAGTTACACACTTTTGTGATCAGATTTGTGGTTTAGGTTTAAGTGTTAAGTTTAGTGGTTAGGTTAGGTTTTGGTTTAAAGTGTTAAGTTTAGGTTCACTACGTTTCTACCAAGCGTAGTGCAATCTACTGCACACTTGTAATGGATTAGTGTCATGTTACAGGTGACGGATGAATAAGTTTTCAAGAATGAAGGTCCATTGGACCTATAACCATGGCCTGTTTCTTGCGTATTTAGCCAATGTCGCATTCGGATACGGATGGATATCGGATACTAAACTTCAGAAATTTTCGGATAAGGATTGAATATGGATACGCAAAATTTTTTCGAATATGGATCAGGAGTTAAAAAATCAATATCCGCTCGTCTCTACTAGCTGCCAGTTGGCAGCAAACAAAACGGATCCACAAAAATACCCACGAGGACTTTGCGAATCTGGTATTGGAATTCCTAATTCGAACATATCGAAAGCCCATGCAAACAGGTCTGTATAGCACAGTGGTTCTTAACCTGGGGTAAATTTACCCCCAGGGGTAAATTTCACCTTCCGAGGGGGTAAATTCACTGAATCATAACTTATAACAAACGTGAACTTTTATAAAGCTACAAAACGTTATAAACTAGATTTTTTAGGCTAGTTAGTTGCAGTGCAAAACCCGAAAGTACACCCGACATTGTTTTGTTCGTAGATTGGTGAGAGGCTCCATGTCAGGCGTCACAGAGCATTGTTAAGAAATAGGTTTACGGATATATCACACAAACTGGAGATGTTGCACTTTGGCTTATGGTTCAGAGTTATGCATACTTATAAATTTTCTGTTTTTGGTTCATCTTTACACCTGTAGGCTACCAGATTCAATTAATCAGCTTATGCGCGCGACAGTGTTCCTGTTCACGAGTTCATTTGGACTTTGTACGTAACAGAGACATTGTAACTCTTTCAGAATTGAAAAATCCTTTATTGTGCAATAAGTTTCACTGGTTTTTGCAAACAATGCTCAGACTGTAGTGCTATTTTTCTTTTTCTTTTCACAGCATGCTATAGACTGGGACAGTGCCAGTGGACAGCAAGCACAATGGAGGTCTTTTTAGTGAATGAGTTATTCATGACTTAACAATTGCAGATTTCAACATTCTTAGTTAAAATGTCGAAGAAGATAACTCAACTAGAACCATACGTGGACTTCGGGTGGAATTCATCATAAGAGATGATATTAAAAAACCTCAAGATATCTTTTGTTCCAAAGCGCTTGGTGATGGTTCCACGAAGCCGCCAATTTTGTTTTTGCAAGCTGATTTTGCTTCACGCCATCCCACGCATGTATAAGAAACCATATGTCTTTGCAGAAGAACTGCTCTCGATTTTGCGCTGTAGGAACTCTGCCTATATCAGGGTTCGTTTCTGAAGACACGATAGGATTGGAAGCATCCTTATTGCGTTGCTTTTACAATAAAAAAACGAAAGAAACCGCATGCAATTTGGGAATGACTTATCAAACTGTACGTTATAAATATGGTGGAATTCGTTTGTGGAAAAGAACAAAAAAGAAACTTTAGAAAGATTATTTAACAAACAGCATGTTGTCGTACAAGTGTTATGTCTTGTGATATTTCAGATCGCGTAGCAGATGAAATTTGAAGTAATAAAGCAAGAGGCCCTTTTCCCTAGGTGGGTCAACTGACGCACGTATTTCTTGGTTTATCATCGATACATACTATACGTGCAGTTGAAAGAAGAGTTCTTGATGTGCGTAAGTCTAGAGGTGACTAGCGAAGTGACTGATGATCAGGCCCGTTACCAGCTTGGGACACCAGGAGGGGCGAAGAGTTTTCAGAGAGGGGCCCAAATTTCTTAAACTGTGTCCAATAGTTTTAAAAAATGTCCAACACATTTTTCCAGCGGGGCGAAAAATTTTGCAGGCGGGGCTTCGCCCCCTGCTGCCTCCTGGTTACGGGCCTGCTGATGATCAGGAAGAAATGAATAACTTCTATCAACATGATAAACTCGTGCAATCACATTTGGTCGCTATGCGCAAACGGCGCTCCTACGCTCCGTGAAGTCAGGTTTTACAACTGTAGTGAACAAACGAGCACTACACGTCATTTCTACTCCATGCCCTCTTCATCGACATGTACTTGCTAGTTAAGCCTTTCCGGAATACTTGAAAAAAGTTTTGAAACACGTAGCGGAACGTGTGACTTTTATCAGGGCACGGACGTGTCTTTTCAAATTGCCTTTCATAGACGAATGGATTGATCTTCAGTGTTAATCAATACTTTATTCCAAATTCATATCTTGTAACTGTTGCTTTTCTAAATTTTGGTGTGGATTGGGCGAAGAGTTTTCTACGCTGTCGAAGCGTGCATTTGAAGTTAGTATACCTTTTCAAAATACTTATCTGGGTGAGGCAGGGCTATCCTTAATGATGACGTTAAAATAAAAAATCGATCTCAATTGATTCCCAAAGATGACATGAGAGTAACTCTTTCAACCCCTGTTCCCGAAATATCAGATATTGTTCGTAGAAAATAAGCACAAAATATCACTGAGTGACTGACTGGTTAAAATTGTCATTTTTCAACAGAAGAAAAATCAAACATGGCTGGCTGTATATTCCTTATTCCTAACGTTTTTCCACCTTGACTCTGTGTTATTCCGGTTCGTATGAAACCGTTTTTAGAATTTCAACAACCGCAGCAAACAACTTCTTAAAAGTATTCATGCTTGTTTGTAAGAGCATTTTATTGAAGTTTCATCTCAGATACTGACAAAATTTCGTACAAGCTTTGCCCTAAAGTTGGGTATGACTTGACACACCAAACGTTGTTGGGGGTAAAATCAATTTTTTGGTTTTGTTAAAGGGTAAATGAGACAAAAAAGGTTAAAAACCACTGGTATAGCAACTGGTCCAGTTTTTTTCCGTGGCATTATAAACAAATTCTGTGAATTAGCTTTTGAAACGAGTCTACGCAAGCTCTTACAGAATCATGCTCGAAGATTCCCAACGTATTAAAACTATGCTTGTGTGAAATTTTTCCCGGCAAATTTTCTGCATGGTATTGTGCGCAATGTTTTACACAGACTATATACACTAATGACCCTGTTTCATGAATGCTCGAGTCTGCAGAAAATATGCAAATACTAGTACACTTGGTAGTTAGTAAGAGACTGACTTTATTAAAACTATGCTGACTCCAGACAAGCCAGTCTCGGTATGCTGTTCTGCTTTAATGTTTCTGAACTTCAGTATACATATTGGAAAATGTTTGATTTTTACAATCTATAGGCAATGTTAAAGGAAAGTCAATATGAACTCAGGTAACATATTTCTCTGTATGATATTGATTGAGAAGGAGATTTTGCTGCGAGGAATGCAATGTCAAGCCCAGCGCTAGTATTTTCAAATTTAACTTGAACTATTTTCATTGATTCAATACTTGTTTTAGGAATTTGTGTTGCACTGTCTGCCTGATTTTTGGACTCCACATGCTTATCTACTCCATCAAGTCCAGGTTCTAAATTATTATCTATGTCCATGATGTTTGTACATGCCCCGGAAAGTTGTTTCTCTATTAGCTTCCATCTGATTTCCATATCGACTCCCTTTTTCACGACTCCCACCAACACGCTCCCCTTCTTCAAAGTTTGCACCTTTTGTTTATATTTCCACATTATGTTGTTTTCTTCTCATGCCTACTTGAAAGAGTGTAATCCTCTTCTTTCATTTTCAGCACGTTTCTTCTTTTCTTTCCTAATTCTTTCCTCAGAGGTTGCTAGTCTTGTGGAGTGAGAATGAATTGAGCTGATTGGAATGAAATATTCATCAAAATGATATCCAAGCAACATGTAGTTGGGAACTGTGTGAAGATGAGCATGATTGATTCTACAGTTTTATTATGACGTAGTCCGACGTTATTGAGATGAGACATCTTTCATTTTTGAAATATAATTATTAGTATATTATAGTAAAATGATGGTGTCTGTTAAGGCAATACAAATTTTTTTTTCTGCGTTGAACGAAGTACACCAGTTTCTGTCTCAACGGCGTAGCTCACTAGTCTAACTCAAAGTAGCCTTAGCTCACATTACAGCTGAGCAAGAAAGAGTAATAAACACGGTGAAAACGTATTGACATTTTGACCATGTTGTTGTAGGTTGAAAACCTGAACCAGTGGTGTACAGGATCAGGATTTTGGAGTCCAATCCGGCCGGATATTTGGATTTTTTTGGATTTGGATTGGATATCGTTTTTCTTTCAACCGGATTCGGATCAGGATTATCCAAATGAAATAAAATCTGGCCGTGCAAAAATCTTGGTATGGAATAATAGTTGTATGAGGAAAAATTACGATCTTTCGAAATCATATACTAAAAATCTACTTGTCTGATTTCTCTCGATAGACTGCAATGTTCCCCACCGCTCGGGATCCTAACTTTCAGACTGAGGACATCTCAAGCAAGATGTAGTTTGGAACTGCGTGAAGATGAGGATGATTGATTCTATAGTTTTATTACGACGCAGCCCGTCGTTATTGAGTTCAGACAGGTACATTTTTTAAACATTTTTATTAGTAGATCATGCTGTAGCAAAGTGTTGGTGTTTATCAAGGCATTTACAAATACTTTCTTCAGCATTGAAAGAAGTACACCAATTTCTGACTCAACGGCGTAGAGCACTAACTCAAAGTGGCCAAACATGATGAAAACATAGACATTTTGACCATGTTGTTGTAGGTTGAAATACACCTGGACTGAGAACGAAAACTTGTGAAGTGTTGGATTTAACAAAAAATGTCAAGGTTGTGGTTTATTTTCAAAGCCCATGACCAGGAGTGCTGGAAGTTCAGTTTATAACGAGTAAGAGTTTCAAATAGAAAAGGGATTGAGGTGAACATTCATTCACATTGCACTGCCAGGGTTCCCACACAATTTTCAAAACCGAATTCCATGACATTTCATGACTGTTCCATGACTTTTTCCATGACTTTTCCATGACATTTGTTACACTTTTTCCATGCGTGTTTAAGTGATACTTACACTTGCAAACTGGTAACATTCTTATTAAAAATAGCTGCCGTTGCGCTAATGGGATCGAACTCTCCCAAACTTGCTCCCTGTGTAGTAGCTGTGTCGCATCTCAAAACCAAACCAACATTGCTATCAATATCAACCAGATACCTCCATTGCCAAATACAGCAATATAATTACCAAATATTTATCGTTTAACTACTAGAGCAAAATAAAGAAATGTTAGGTGCTGATAATTGCGAAATAACTAAAAACAGATCCCCTAAATAGGGCACAAAACTGACGTGGGAGAGCATCATCAATGTTTCTTAAAAGAGAGTTAGTTAGTTACATGATTACTAACACTGCGTTTGAAAGTATGCAAAGTAAAATATTTCCTTTCTTCTCATGATTAGCCAATGGCATGCTAAGTTACCTGTATATAATAAAACAGAGAAAAGAATGTGCAGAGATATAAAAAATAAACGCAGCACTTCACTATTATAAGCTTACTGTTGTAGTGTCGCTGTCACAAAGTATTTACAAGATACAGTACACACCTTAATGTTATGAACTTCACTGTCACAAAGCATTCACGAAATCCCTATCTTGCTATCACACTTGGCTGTCAATGCTGCAAGTTAATAGTAAAAAATATGCACATGCAACAACACTGTACATAATACGGTTCACAAACTTCACTGAGGCTACAAAAATAATTTGCAGAAAAATGAACGATGCACTTCACTATTAATAGTGGGATGAACAATTGTATAGTGTTGCTGCACGCGCTTATTTTTTATTATTAACTTGCAACATTGACAGCCAAATGTGATAGGAAGACATGGAGTTTTGTCAGTGCTTTGTGACAGAGAGGTTGATAATAGTGAGGTACGTACTGTATTTTGTAAGTACTGCGTGACAACGATACTCCGACAGTAAGCTTAACAAACTTCACTGAGACTACAAAAAGATGGATAAAACTTGATTTTTATTCAGGTGGGTAAGAATTTAGCATCTTAAGAATCTCAAGTAGAAAACATTTTATTGCATGAACATAGCGTTAACACATGTATCAACTTGGCCACACCTTGTCTTGAAACATAACATATTCGCACACTATACTGTAGATTTGGGAGTAGAATCATTTTAGCAAAAATATAAAGCCAACAAAAAGTTGCAGAACGTTTCAACAACAAATCTAGCATCATCATCAACTATTTCTTGCTTAGAAAAAGCTAACTTTGCAACCATTGCCTAACAACAATCAAAGAATCATGATGTTTATTATAGATTTCGCCCATGCTATGAAAGCTGTTTTTGAGATCAAGTGTGGCCTGGTTAATACAGCTTGTAACCTTCTACGGCAGTAAGCAAATGCTATTTTTCAATTTAAACAAAACTAGCCCCAATTTGATTGAATTGTTGTCAGCCAATCCAATTAATTACTTCAAATTTTATTTATGCCATAAACTTTAGCTTCTCTTTCAAAGTGCGTGCTTGTTCGCAAAGACTTTGCTCATTTGCTTCACTTTCATGCATTTTTTGTCTAAAAGCGTTGGACTTAGCCAGCAAAATAAAACTGTGCTTTTTTTCAGCTTGCACGGCTAATGCATCTGCCTCTTGGCTCATAGATGCTTATGCTTTCTCTTAATAACTTTCTTTTAGATTCAACTGCACGGATTTCATCTTTTACAGCTTTCCTCTTTCTAGCTTTTTCACTTTCAACAGTGAGTTTTCTTTGATCTTCTAAATGTAATTGATATCTCATCCTCACTGCTCTAACATTTCGTTTCAATCTGCGGTTTAATCGAATTTCACTGAAATGAACAGCACTGCTCTTCACTGTGTCATACACAAAACGACTAACAATTAATGACTCCTCTTTTAATGTTTTCCACCATAAGTTCATTGTTGATCGCGAAACCCCTCTCAACAGCAGCTTGGCCATGACATAGCGTAAAGATAATTTGGAAAACTTCCCAAAGCTTGGCATATTTTGCATTCGTCATGTAGTTCCAAAATTAATATTCAGAGATATGGTATTCGCCAATCAATGAAGCTTTAATATACCAAGTGGATTTTCAATTAAACAACAAACTTAAAAATAAAATTGATGAATTCAGCCGAAGATCAAACTACGACCGTATAATGCACAGTCTACAAATGAACTTCAAGAGATTTGTGCAGAAATGCCAAAAAGCTAAACATTACCAGAGTCTATTGCTGATGGCATAGGTAAAGCAAAGGACTTAACTTGTAACATTATCTTTTTGAAACATTAAAAAATTTTATAAATTTTGTTCCTTTTTTAGCTTTCCTAAATTTTTAATGCTTTTTCAATTTCTAAAATTTTTAATGCTTTCAAAATTTTTAATGCGTTTTTTCCTTTTTGACAGCGCTTTTCTCCTGATTAACCAATAAGAACCTGCAGCAAGATCACTGCAGTTCTATTGCTATGCACTGAAGATGATAACAGTTGTTATCGAAACGTTTGCAAGATGTCAGTTGTATCGTTTGCTTTGGCCGTAGTATTTATTATAAGGCTTTTTCAATTTGTCCAAGACTTTCAAAGTTGTATCAATTTTCCATGACTTTCCAGGAAAATTTATTTTTCCAGGATTTTCAATGATTTTCCATGACCGTGGAAACCCTGACTGCTTTCAGAAATGATAACATTGGACATAAAATTATCGTGATGGTTCTGTCATCGTTAAATTAACGTACAATAGGTGTTGGCATTGCATGGAGTCCAGCAGGTGCACAAATGTGAGCTAGTTGTAGACTATCATTTGATTTAAACATCTCCATTAAAGACCATATGAGAATTGTGCACTACTATAACTTGCGCTACCATATAAAAAATTAAATTGTGCACTTCTTGTCAAGTTCTCTTATAAACTGATTGTGGTAGGCAGTTGTAGCCATGGCATTCAAGACAAAGTATGTTGGCAGTGTCTATTTTGCCTTGTGGCGCTTACTGAAAATATCCCACTGAACGTTTAAAATTAGCACGAGACGTGCCAAGAAATGTTCCTTGCCATTGCCTAGATGTAAGGCCAAGGGCGTAACGAGGAGAAGCAAGGGGAGCACAATTCCCGGAGCGCCGAATCACTATGGCGGCGCGGCGCCAAACCACTGCAAGGGGCACCGAAAAGTCCCAATAATGTCACAAGTACTTTCTTCAACAGCACATTTGCTTCCGAAAGACTTTAGGTTCGAACATGGGAGCGCCAAACTTGCTTCTTGCCCCGGGCGCCATCTAACCTTGCTGCGCCCCTGTGTCAGGCACTGTTGCCACTCTGTTGTTATGGAAAAGCACTAGATTTCATGATAAAAAACGTTAGATTACTGTACTAACACGTGACAGATTTGTCAGATTACAAGATAATTGGTGTTGTACTTTAATAACAGGTGGGTGTTTGATGAACATTGTATATTTATTCATTTGTCTCTGACCAGATGGTGCTTTGAACACACACGCGCAAACGATTATTATTTTTTTGCGCCTTGCGCAACTCATTGTAAACCAGAGACAAAGAAAACGGGAGATAGCGGCAACGCTTGTTTTTGTTTGTATAGGTCACTGAAACTTTTAACAGATCACCGCAGTCACTTCGTAGCGGCTTAACTCAAAACAGATTACATCCTGTTGTGTAAGTTAAGATGTAATTAGGTAGAATTTCTAGCAAATTACAATTGCACAAAATCAAAAACTCTCAATCATAGTTACAATTACACAAAATTGTATAATTAATTGCATTCAGCTCACTCATAAAAAACACTAGATGAAATGCAAAACACTAGAAGTGGAAAAACACTAGGAGTGGCACCACTGGTTTCAGATGATGTAATGACATGCCTTTGGCGGGTGTTGCTAAGGATCGAACGACAGAAGTAAAAAGATTAAGCCAGGCTTGACTATTTACCGTGATTTCATGCAGGTTTTTAAAAATCAGATTGTGGGTGAATGGAATATATAAACTTCAAACTATCAGACCAGCAATATTTGCTAGTCTGCCGTCGAATGTCATTTCTGTTCTTTGTTCACAGGGCTTTTTACTGCGGAGGGGAAATGGTTTTGGCTGTAGTGGAAAGCGTAGGGCAGGTATGTCCAACCCGCAAGGTTTTGTGCGGCCCAGTTTAGATTTACGCTGTAGTAAGTGTCGTACATACTGACAACCTGTCGTTATTTTGATTTGACATTTTTGATGCAGGTCGTCGTCAGTGCCACTATATCACGTCTGTTACCATTGCAGTTGGGATTCGAACGCTTTCAGTATATTAGCTTAGGCTAAATTTAGTTAGCTAAGATCAAAGTAAGCCATTCAATGTGTGGCCCTCATTTAATATGTCATTCGATGTGCGGCCCTGGTTAAGATAGTGACATAATTTTTGAATTCTAGACGTTTAATTGATTTTCTGAGCTAAATTTCAAAACCGTCTTATTTCAACTTGCTTCATTTTGCTGACTTTTTAATGCATCACAAGTAGGGCTGGGTTCAAGTAAGTAATTACCGGTACTTGATTACTTACTTGAAAACCTTTACTTATTACTTGATTAAGTAATTTTGCTATTACTTGTTATTTCAGAGTACAGTAATTTATTTTTAGAAAAGTTCAGAATGTATAAACCATGTCGTTGCTGTAAACGCAATATTATACATGACACGCATCATCAGACATAAAATAAGCCATTGAGGCGAATAGATACCTTGCTTGTGCAGAGCGCTTTTGAGTTACAATTGTTGATTGCTATCATGATTACGATTGGGAGTTAGAAGCTCATTCCATTAAACTGAATCGCGGCCAAGTGCAAATTTTGTCTGAACCACCCAATTTGTGATTAAAATTTGCAATGATTTTGATGTACTTGAATGGTTTTAAGTCTAAATGTCAATTTTCCTAAATTACTTGAATTACTTAAGTTTCTTGAGTTATCTGTTAAAAATTACTTATTACTTACAGAGCCGGATTAAAGGGTAGGGGGGCCAGGTCAATTTTCACTGGAGGGCCCCTTTGACGCATTTCATGACGTCATCGTTTGTCAAATTTATGTTTTCGCTGATTCGCAACGTTCTCGTTTGCTTTTTCCAGTAGTCGGTTGTGTGCCTGCCGTGTTAACTCGATTTTTAGCCGCCTTTGATTGTAAGCCACACGAAGTGGTGTTAATGTAAGCTGCCCTTGATTGCAAACGGCACTTGAACATAAGTTACCCAAGCCTCTGAGATGCATTCTCGACGTTTGCATACTCGTGCTTTTCCCGTATTAATAATACTTGCACCACCACAGCTGCCTTCTGTTTATCACAATCCCTCCTGTGACGGATGTGCACGTGATGCTGAAGAAAATCGAATGCGAAAGAAGAATTTGGTCGGCAAAACTTAACCAAGGAAAGACTGAGCGTCATCTATACCTTCCGATAAAGCAAAAAAATAAATAATGTAAGCCGCCCTTGATTGCAAGCGGCATGAAACGATGAAAAACCTTTATAAGCCGCGGCTTCCAATCGAATAAATACGGTACGCAACTGCACATATGGTTAGCTGCGAGAAGAGAGTTTATGATATAAACACTGGAGTGTATTCTTACTAAGAAAAAATGTTTCCACAGACTAGAGAATGACTCGGCAAGAATCAACATTCACCCGAACAATACGCAGAAACCAGAGATTACAAACAAAAACACCGGAAAAATAACATGTCAGTATGGCAAGCCAGCCTTGAGTGTGAAACGCGCTTCGAAATTTATGTCGTGAGTTTCACCTACATTTTCAGGTGCTCTGGTTAACGCCACTGTTTCAAGGTTGCTGCTTAAAGGCTTTGCTGAAAAACAAACGTTTCCGTCGCGGCGTTTCAGCTATCCCTGCCAAATTCTTGCGCATTTTTCCTTAGAAACTTTGCCATTTTTAGCTCCTGATCACATTACAGATTTCGGCATCGCGCTAGCTGAACACTGCAATCTCGCTTTCTGCTCTTTCTTTCTACAAATCGACTGATCAAAAAGCTTTTCTGACGGACCACGCAATAACATGTTGTGTAAATGGCTTGACTAGCTTCATATGTCTGTGGTGTAACGCAAGAATAGTAGCCATCGGAAGAAAAGTGAGTTTTCATCATACGTTACCCTTTACGACCAAACAAAGGTCGCAGTTCGGTTGCGGCTACCCTACCTCTAGACCAGTGTTTCTCAAACTTTTTGATTCCATCGCTCCCTCTTCATTCTCGACATGTCGTTTCGCCCCCCAAGCCTGATAAAGCAAACACAAGACAGTAAAATTAAAGAATTTTATTTAAAGAAAATATTAAATAGCTGAACCAAGCCATTAAATAGCTTGAAAGAGCGTTTGTATTACGACGCTAATATTAGGTTCAGAATTCTTGTGAAAATAATCCACACTGTAGCCAGGCACATAGACGATCCAGAGCAGTGATTCTCAACCGGGTAGGAATTCCTCCCCAGGGAGGAATTTCATGAGTTCAGGGGAGGAATTTCCACTTTATAGTTAAACGTTACCTATGTATTGTAAGCGTTGTACTTCTTTTTTAAGTTGATATAGGTTCTTTTGATTAGCTCTTTCAATCACGAAATTAAGAGTGGCACTATCTATTGGATCATTATATCACTAATGATACCTGCTTAGTCAGATGTTTAAAAGTGCATTCCAAGTTTTCTGAGTGATTCTGTGACTTGTTACCAGTACAACTTGCTGCTTGTTTGAAGCAACCAAGCAGAGCTAATTATCATATAATAAAAGGCGTATTGAAAGGACGCGACAACGCCACTAGGATTATGGTTCAACCATCAACGTACGATCTGAGTAATCGCAAAAATGATGTTTCAACCCTTCGACGTTTCAACCCGCGTGACATGGGAATGAAGCACACTCATCACTGAGCAGGGCCGTCGCCAACGGGGGGGCCAGTGGTGCCCGCCCCCCCCCATTTGAAATCGGTGCCTCCCCATTTCACGTTTGGCCCTCCGGTTGCTGCATACATCCAATACTGCATTTTAAAAATGTGCCCCCCCCCTTCTGGTTTTTGGCCACCCCTGCTGCTAAATCCTGGCGACGGGCCTGTCACTGAGTCAGAGCAATTTGCAACTGAAAATCAAGCTGCACTAATCTCTCATTGAATACGAGCAGTGGAGCATAGAAAGTGTGCGGCTGGAGTGTCTAACGCACACCCCGATTTGCAAAATCCAATCTTGCTGAACTGCACATGAATTGAGAATGCGCATAAAGTACGCAAGAAAACTTTAGATTTTTTGTTATGTATAGAAGTCCAGAGCAAATTTTTAGTTTTCCTTTTTCCCTGCTGAGATGTTATCAAATGCCTGATTGCTTCTATGTTAACAACTGCTGTTTTTGAGCTCGTGCAACAGTTTTATCATGCTACAGAAATTGCTAATGTAGCCAATGCGGTCAGCACTTGCACTGCTCAGTCATAGCAAACAAAGCAAAGACATTTGTTTCGGATAAAGTGAACTATCGCGGAACACAATCTTAAACATGCGTAGTGGACGAAAGGTCTGCAAAAAGTGGTGAGATGTTTCTGGATGCAGACGACAACCCAGATTCCCACCAAAACCTAATTATTACGTTTTGCCCATTTGCAATGTTGCTTGAAATTTGCATGCAAATTCATTCCATGGTACTGCATTGCATTAAGTCGACAAACTAACAAGTTAAAAGTATGTGCAAACAACTAATCTCCTTTGCGCAGGTAAAAAAGTTTTTGTAAAATGTCAAACTCAAGAGGGGTTTTAACCCCAAGCCCCCCCTCCGTCCGCCCTTGTTTGTCTCAGACCAGATGGTCCATAGAACACACACACGCAAAGGAATATTATTTAGTCTTCTGAAGCAAATATTCTTTAGTTTTCAATGCAAGTTATAGCTGAAAAAGCAATTAAGGCAAAGTTACACAATGAACTGGCCAGAAAATGCGTTGCAATGCAAACAAAGACATTGCCCAACTCATTGCAAACCAGATGCAAAGACAACAGGAGATAGTGGCAACCCTTATTTTTGTTTGTACAGGTCACTGAAACTTTAACAGATGACCGAAGTGACTTCTTAGTAGTTTAACTCAGTACTGATTATATACTATTGTGTAATTTAAGATCTAATTGCGTTGAGTTTTTAGCATTACAATTGCAAAAAATCAAAAAGGCTCAATTACACTTAAAATTACACAAAATTGTGTAATTAATTACATTCCGCTCACTCATAAAAAAAATACTAGACAGCAATGAAAAACCATTAGAACACTGGATGAAATGAAAAAAACACTAGACCTTGTAGAAAAACAATAGGAGTGGCACCACTGGTGTGACTCTTCTAGCTGACTAGCAAGTAGCAATATCTCAAACTGATAGCGATTTGTCGCCACATGTTCAATGTTTGTTTCATTTATCAACGTCTAGTATTTACACGATATCGTAAAGTTAGTTGCCAAGGAGTCTACGCGATTTGATGTCGGTCATTTTATGGAAAACGTGCATTCTTTATCGAACTGTATTTGCAAACTAATTTTGCGGCTCGCTGGTGTTTTTGGTTTTCTTACAAGGCTCTTCTGTTGAAAAAGTTTGCCCACCCGTGGTCTATACAAACAATGCGATTTTGTCAAAACCTTTTTCCAAAGAGAATGCAATGTATGTAATTTAGCAACGACTGGACTATTTGTTGCAAACGAATAAGATTCACTGAAACTAAAAGTTTTGTTATGCGGTTTTCACGACATTAACACAAAGCCAAAAGGTGTATCACTGAGTGATCTAGTTGAAAGACCTTCAGATTGTCGAGTCAGCTGGACCAAAGATCAAACAAAGCAACAAATTTAGATGAAAAGCGGTAGGCTTCAAATTTACAGCTTTGTTAGGCCTTCTCGGGCTGATTCCAGTCACGTAGAAATCAACTGGGGTGTCCGCGGGACATATTTCTATTTCCAAATTACAAAAACTAGTTGTATTCACAAAGTACGTTTTCTAGGAACCTTTCTTGCCGTCATACATGTTGTCAATAGGCAGGAAATTACCCTGGAAGCACAGGAAAGTCGTGCCGCTTTTGATTGTTTGCCTCCTCTCAGTTGGACGAATATGTAAACTCGTTTGGTTATCACCGGAAGTACTACTGTTTTCCCAGCCAACTAGCCAACTATAGTTCGTGATTGCCGGCCAGTGAAAATTTCTTTTTTTAGGCTAGGACGTATGGACTCCGGATTTCAGCCCGACGTGTTCGTGAAAGCTGACGGTTGCCGTCGTTCTTAACGGTCTGTTCAGCCTTTAGCTGATTTGTTTCGGAGGCGCTGGATAAAAGAATATCTGCCTATTTTGCAACAGCGTCAGAAGTGGTTGCTGTGTGAACGCAACCTCAGTGTTGGAGACATTCTTTTCATGATGGCTGAAAATATCAAGCGTAGTATTTGGCCCACGGCGATGGTGACCGAGGGCTTTCCAGACGCAGACAACATTGTGCGACACGTGCGCGTGCGAACTCCCAGTTCTACGTTTCTACGCGGTGTGAAGAAGTTCTGTTTGTCAGAAGCGTCGAATTGAACACATGTTGTTTCCGGTGAAAGGTCGAGTAAATGTTTGTGTATTATTCGTCAATGTCGGGCTTTTTTCATGAATAGTGTTTTCGTTGGTTGATGCAGCAGTGCCGCCGTTATGCGTGTTGTATACGTATTTCCGTATCACCTTCTCGATCACTCATGTTATGTAACCTCAATTTAGTTGTTAAAAAATAAAGTCATTACTTGATATATTTTTGGGCCGATATGTTACAGTCATTATTCTTTCGCTGCCTTACGGCCGGTGAAATTCCCAAATCAGCGTATTTTCTTTTTGTTGGTCGTTCCAATTAGTGTCTTACGTCACAGTTCCCTTTTTTCTTTTCTGAGGACAAGAGAGGAAACGGGACAAGAGGAAACAATTTTTTTTGTGATGTATGTGTGCTGTGACAGAGGTCATAGTTCGTTTTGCTTTTGCTTTTCGGAGTTATCAGGCAAAGGGCCGATAACTGAAACGCTGTTTTTGTTGGTCCTGTGACCCTTTGTTTATGTGCGCATGCGCAATCCGAGCAAATGCAAGTGTCAGTGGTTTAGTTGCAATTTGTTTATTGTTTGTGACTGCACATCAGACAGGTCACAAGACCCAACTCATTGAGAATTTGCATCAAACTCTGCAGTTGTTGAGTCTGGAAGCATTAGTTACTGTCTTTGTACTCTACTTGTGAGCTGTACAAAAATGTAATCTCTCTTTGTGAAAAGATACGTGTATACATTGTTGGTAAGAAAGATAGGTAGCCCATAATGTCCACCAGTTGCTGTCTAAGACCAGGTTTTTCGTACTTACGCAATTCTGTATGCCTAATGGTGGTCAAGTGGCGATTAATCCCCAAGGGGATTAATTAATCATCTATTTTGGACAAATTAACCGTAACTTGTTGAGAAAATTCGAAGTGTGCAAATTACCGTAACTGACTGTTTTACCCATCCACTGAAAAACGTTCTTTGCACCTAAAATGTTTTTGCACTCAGTTGATAGTGTAATAGGCAACGTCGCAACCAGCTTATATTTTCGATGGGGAGCGAAATGATTGTAACTTGATGTCATTCCTAACAACTAAACATGTTTTGGAAAATCTCGGGGGGGAGCAATCGCCCGGTTGTCACCTCCCAAGTGGCGACCATGTTACGAGGTGCGCACAGCATGTTGTTGTGTGAACATCATTTTTGAATCCAGTTTTTCACATTTTGTCAAATAAATTCGCAATTTTATCACTGCTTGTATGAACAAAAAATTTAAAAGCAGTCCCATGAAATTTATTATTGACACTCAGTCCAAAATAGCAAGACAATCATCAATCAGGTACACAATTTGTACAAGAAAATGTGGCAACTGTATAAAATTAGAGCGCGCACGGTCAGGAAAAATTTTTTTCAGTGCGCATATGGAATAAGCAAAGGTTGCGTGATGTATTTAGTTCAATTTTGACCTAGAAATAAGCTGATTGTAATACAGCTTGCCAACAAAAATTATTTACAGAATATAAAGGCTCCGTTTCTTGAACCACGATTGGAAACAAATACTGTTTTTCCGGTTGGCAACATCTGACCTAAAGAGAGTGTTCAGTTGCTTCACGTTCAAAAAGCAAGGCTATGTGTCGCCCTTTCAGAATTAAAAATGAAAGATCATGTTTTTCCTTATTAAAGATATGTAACAAGTCTCATTTTTCATTCTCGATTATGGTTCTTGCTTGTTCTGACTGTTCGCCACCTTTCTCATCATTTATTCTTCCTATTTTATCTTCCTTCTTTACATATGGATCTATGGATGTGGCATATTTCGTTAAATTTCTTCCATGCTGGATTTCAGTCTGCGGCAAGCCACACCATATAACTTTAATTGTGTATCATTTTAGTGGATCAATTAAAAGACACAAGAACGTGTTTTAACTGCTGGAGGCATCGAATGACTGCGGGGGGCCCGAAAAGTCCTAACAAGTACTTTCTTCAATGCAGTACATTTGCTTTCGAAAGAGTTCGAACATGGAGGCGGCAAACTTGCTTCTTACCCAGGGCGCCATCTAACCTCGTTATGCCCCTGCTCAAGACGGCCATCCGTGATAGAAGATCGGATTTTGGGTTTGGTTTGTTTCATGCATGAAAATAATTATCGCGTAGGTATTTCTTGTCAAACAGATAAATCAGCCTCGCTGCGTTTTTCCACAGGTTGGGAAAGTTTTCTGAGGGAACCCACTTGTCATGAAGGTCAATCAGCTATGCTTTGTTGATTTTGCTCTTAAAGGATTCATTGCACTGCACAGTGGTGTAGACCTCCAGAAGTTTTTTTGTCAAAAATTTGGTCAAAATCTCAAAAATTTGGGCAAAAAAGCTTAGACGCTTTTTAATAATATTGATGAAAAATGTAATTCCTGTTGTCGAATGAATAAATAAAAGTTTATTCTGTTATAGAAAACACATTTAAATATATAAAATCAATAAAATGTTTTTAGTGATAGCCTGGGTAATTTAGTTTGTGAGAGTCCATGAGTAACTGACTCGCTTGAAAGGTTTGGCAAAAGAAGGCATTTTATTTATGTGCTTTTATGAATTGCACACTGAGGGAATCGACTATACTGCAGGCAAGGCCTCCTAAAGAGACCTTGTTGCAGGGCACCTACATCATATTAGCAGAGTCCATGCCAAGCAAGTATAGAAAAACGTTTGTTTTTAATTTTAACTACAGTGTCTGGTTTGGATGAGCACATTTTGCCACACTCTTTGTTGCATGCTGCATATATGTGTTGTTGAACAGATGATGTTGTGAGACTCACGGCATGGGCATATATAAATAATTTGATAGGGCCTATATGCCACGTTCATCACATTAACATCTTCAGAGAAGGAAGCAGTTTTAGGCCTATCTCAGCTAGGTGTGAGGTTCCTTGCTGTTAGCAAAAGCTGGAATGTGAATGGAAAACCTCAGAACTGTGAGGCAGATGCTCAGGAATACTGAACCAGCTGCCTTCTGACAATGTTCTTGTACAGCCTAGCGTACGTTTTTAGCTGGGTTTAAGAACTAAATTTCAAGTAGCAAATTTTCTATTTCCAAGTCTGCGGCAACTTGGTAGAGGAAATTATAATGTACAAACAGCCACAAAAAATTTTAGGGAGAAAGTTTGTCGCATAAAAATTTTTCTGGCAAATTTGGGGAAAATCGGACAAAATATCCGCTTAACCTCAAAGTTTGCCTGCTCCTGCGCTTATGGCACTACAAATGAATCATTTCCATTTGAAGCTCTGTTGCGGCGTCTTTATCTTCAACTGAAAACGAATGCGTAACGAATGTCATCTCCTTCTGCCTTTGTGAAATGCATTCCACAAACTTTTGTGTGTATTCATTGCATTTCAGTTGCTCTATCACTCGAAAATGAGAAAGATTTTTGTAGCTGAACTGCTGTTTAAAAAATTCCAATTTCGCTTACAGTAAAACGTTTCTTCGTAACTGAATAGAATGTGAATTGGTTGTCCTCTTGGTTGGAGTATCAGATGCACTATCATCAGTTGCGAAAAAATTTTAGTAAAGATAGCAAAATCTGCGGTTCAATCGGGGTCGTTATATTCCTGAATGGGTTTGTTTTTTGGAGGTCATAATCTCTTGTATGCAGTGGCGTAACTAGGGGGGATACTTCTTTAGAGCCAGTTATTCTAGCCACTGCTTGGCCGCACTAGATCTCGGTGCAGGAGAGGTGACAATGGGGGACATCTGTCCCGGGAGCAGCATTTTAGGGGGGCCAAATTGAGGTCGGAATTTTACGTAATAATCACGAAATGTCAACGGATGCTAATAATTACCATTTACAGAATGTTGAATGCCATCGGTGCGATATCTGATCAAGATCAACAAGGTTCACAAAGCGAACAGCTACGAAGTTTAGAATGTTTTAAGGCGGAGCTAAAAAATTTTCCTAAGCATCAGATCTGTTGTCGTAACAACATACTGTCTCCAGCAATCAACGCACGCGTGTGGCTTGACTCGCACCTGCGTCAGAATGCTTTCAGATAGTCAAGGCTGCGAACGTTCCGACTTCGGTCTCTTTCCATAGTTGCGTCACAATTGGACGGGAATCCAGAGTTCGCATTGCATGCAGTATGCTACTGCGCATGATTTTACTGTAGAGCATCGATGAAACTATGTTGTTACGACAACAGATCTGATGCTTAGGAAAATTTTAAAGTTTTGATGGTTTAACAAAATTCATGTTGAAAGGAATTTGATGTGGTTCAGAAGGTAGATATGATGATTTGTGCTTGTGGTAGGAGAGGCAAATTTTTAGGTGTGCGAAAGATTTTGCCCGAATTTCTCCAAACCTGAACAAAAGGTTTGCGGGAAACGAAACTCTTTGTGCGAATATTTCCTCCGACACAGACCATGAACAACTTCTTTTGGGATGACCTCCAAAATAGAAGAAAACAAAAGCTCACGGAGCGTCAGTGACCTTAGATATTTCCTAGGTTGACACATTGACACATTTATATTATATAAGTTTTTTGACGACATAATCGACAAATTTCCAGTAGCAAAGGCAAAAAAACTTTTTATTCGAAGTTAGCTAATTACAAGTAAAGCATTGTATCGCAGTCTTTCCTTTATTTTCTGTTAACTTTCCAGGGTATTTATCCATTTATTAATTTTAATGTTTGAACCAGACATGCAAACTGGTTCGTAGAAAGGGAGATGCCATACAGGCAAACAGTGTGATGGCGTGATGCTTACTTCCAAGGTTTCATGGACATTGACTTCCGTTAAGTCTAGATTTCTTAGGGATATTCTTCTTGGAACTCAGCTTTCAAGCTGAGTATAACAAACGTTCCAATATATCATATCTCATGTACTGTAAAAATGCGATGAGTATGCATATACTGTGTATCGTGACAATATGAATGATTTGTTTTTAGTTTCAGAAAAAAAACTTCAATTTCTTATGTGCTCATTTTCATAGATCGCATTAGTTCGAATTAAATAGCCAGGCTACTTTGCCTAATAAGCCTTAGTAAACAAGGAAGTAAACGTAGATTTTTGTGTGGCTTAAATGCTACGCTTTTTTCAGCTTGTCGTAAAAATGTCTATGGATTATTCTTTGGAAGCCTTTCAGCAGAGGGCAATGGTTGCTGAAGAAAAGCTGAAACTATTACGTAAACACTTATTAGAATTGAAGAAATCATCAGGTATGTGGTGAAGTAGTTTATTAATATAAAGTAATGTTTCGCAGCGTAGATTTTGTTGCTATAAGATAAGACTCCTCCCATGCCACATGCTAAGTGTCATTTCTTCTTGAAATACATTTCAAAGTGCTTTTAATGAAAGTCCAGAGTGCATTGTTGAAGTAATGCTTGTGTACTGGATCCTACTTAGTTGATACTAATATGTTTTTTTCCATAGCTATAAATATCTAAGCCAGGGATTTTCAACCTTTTTTTGCTCATGGCCCACTAAATTAGTAAGAAATGGCGTTGGCCCATTTTTTTGCTCATGGCCCACTAAATTAGTAAGAAATGGCGTTGGCCCAGATTTC
>Ga0210059_1003982_pt1 | contig 23781 bp, 19 predicted proteins | sample Ectturendosymbi2_FD_188042 | JGI IMG/M metagenome (GOLD analysis project Ga0210059, IMG submission 188042) | Ecteinascidia turbinata endosymbiont from Florida, USA - Sample 2 (SPAdes) (version 2) | ecosystem: Host-associated > Tunicates > Ascidians > Unclassified | place: Key West, Florida...
CCGTGCCCGGAGGTAGTGTATCGCAACGAGAAAAATTAAACAAATCAGTTGCTCGATTATGGAATGCATTCTAGCTGTTAGCGCAGGACGAAACCATGACTGGTACTGCGCGCTTCCTCGTCGACGCTGCACTGTGGGAACAGGATGTGACAACTGTTTCGATTCGGCACAACGTCAAACGAACGTTATTGTTCTGCTCGCTGGCCAGGAAATCGCCAACGCTTGTCAAAAAGTTGTCACCGATCAGTGACCGAACCACAGGCGCCAACTTGCGTTTTCGTAACTTGTAGATGAACACCTCGGCAATCGTAGGTTTAAACTCTATGGTGGTTGCCTTCGCTGCTGTTGCTGACACTGACTTCGATTGCTGGACGGGCAAAAACACCCCCTGTGAGATGTCAACTTACGGCAATTTTTACAACTAGCCATCAATAAAATGCCACATCTTGTGGAAACAGGGTAAAGAGACGTAGTCAACTCATGTAACAGTCCACATTTGTCTGGGATATGAACCACGTGTTGAATGAACTTACATCTTGATGTACACCATTGTTTTTCAACCTGGGGTCGTGAACCATTTTTGAAGGGTCGCGAGTAGATACTTTATGTACACAGCTGTATTACATTTGCAATATTCGAGTTTTAGAGGGGGATCGTTGAGTTATACTTGGTTGGTATAATGGGTCGCGGCACTTACCCATGTCGGGGCCCTGCAAACCACTGCTCTACACGAAAGCAACTTCATCAACTGGAACGTAAAATTTGAATCAGCCACAATGCTCGTAATCAGTCTCGTTGCTCTCCACTGCAGATGCATTGTTTCCCAAACGGACCTCACACTGCAAGAAAGTTCAGCACCAGAACAATCTGCTTATATCTTGTAAACACCGCAAAACCTGATGAGCCGTCAACATATATCAACATATTTGCAGATTACTTGCAGTATGTTTTCGCAGCGCGTATACACTTTTCCTTACTCATGGCACAAGCTGCTTAGTTGATTTGAATAAGGGAGAAATTGCGTTACTTTCGCAGTTGTCAACTGAATGACGTTGTTGAGGCCTGTCGCCTCAGGATGGAGTAAAAACCACACCTTGCTCGCTCCAGGCAGTTTTGTGTAGCCTAAATATCTTACCGTATTTCCAATAGATGGGTAACTAAATTAACACCTAAGATTGACTTTAAAAAAAGTAATCTGGAAATTTCAGGTGAAACGTGCAGCTTTCGAATGGAAATCACCTGTTAAAATACTGAAATGGATCAAAGCGACATGGTTGTTTTAGTATTAACTGCAAGATATTTTTGGTTGTTGGCCTTTAGTGATAGTGCGAAAGGTGACATGGTTAAACCCGTTTATCACTTTGGATGACACTAACATCAACTACAGATGTTTTTTGTTCAATGGCAGCAATTTAGCACTTTATTTTTTCGGGCAAAAATGTTTCGCAACCCCAAACATTATTTCTCCCCTGCGGCAACAGCCAACCTGTTTTTAACTGCTTAACGTGAATCTGAATTTTGAGGGGGAGCTGCCGTATGAAGACAAAACGACAGTCAGCTGCAAAATAAACCGTTTAATTTGAACAGTTGACCTTGACCAAAGCACGAAAAACATGATACAAATAAGAATTTAAAGAGATAAGATCAATCGCAAATCAAAGAAAAAACAAAAAGGCAAAAGCAAATGAGAAGACCGCGTCACTGGTGGTCAGGACGCACTCGTGCCAAACAATCGCCCGCGGAAAACGCTCGACCAATCAAGCAGCTGCACACTCGCGCAACGAACAGGGGAATTCCCAAAAATATGAATGTTAAATCTGGGGTGGCGGCAGGCACATCGTGAATACGCGCTGCAAGAATAGGGATTGGCTGTCTGTGGGTCACGTCCTCAGCCACGCAGGTCGTTTGGGAGTAGTGCCCACCACCTTTTTTTGTTTCCCCCAAATTTTGTTGCGGCCAGAAAATTTTTGTTATATTTCTTTCACAGAAACATATCATAAAAACAAAAACCTTCTCCCTAAAAATATATTTACCACAAAGACCTTTAAGTCTGGCTGCGTGTGGTGTAAGTTCTGCGGTCACAGGAAATGATTGGGAAAACACTATTTTGCCGTAACCGTCTAGATGCGACATGATCCATCTTTATATATAAAAAAAGAAAACGTAAATACCGAGACAACTCAATTGCGTTAGCGTCTGACAAGGCAATGGCGGAAAAATCATAAAGTACTTCAATCGCTTCGCAACAAATTTGAAAGATACACGCGATTGTTACGCCACCGGCTGCAACAGCGTGAAAAATTCGTTGACCAGTAAACGCGTTTCCTGGCAACAAAACACAGATATGAACACAACCTGTACCACAAATGCTGCACATACACAAGAAGTCGGGCTAATGCTTTGTCTTCGGCAGTGTTCCCATGTACTTGCAAATGCTTGACAGCATCACCTCGTCCGCTCCTACCCGATGGAGATCAAACGATAGTCTCTGAACAGAACAAGGATAAAGAACGCCATTCGCTTAAAATCGCGCAGAAAATAAACGACGTCATTTTTGTCCTCGCGTAAAAAACGCCTTTTTGCTCAGAAAAAAGCAAAGTGTTGTTTGCAGAGTTTCTACCGAAAACTCTAGGGGGTAAAATTTAACCAGGGCGGGAAAAGGCCACAATGTGACCCGAATCTGGATCGGTCAAAAGTTTGAATGTTGGGGCGAAAATTGATGGAACGACATTTTGGTTTTGCTTTATCGTCCACACATTTTTATTGCGATTTTTTCTGTCTTTTTGTCGGGTAAATCCTTTCTCGGGTAAATATTTGAAAATATGTCGAAGAAAAATATACCGGTAACAAAAAAATGAAGAAACGCGAGTACAAACACTGCAACCAGCCAAACCAACACCAGCAAGCAGAACGTTCATTGACGCTTCCGCACGGTCATCACCTGTACATGCGAGACAGAATGCAGTCTTCGGCGTAACCCATTCCTCCCCAGTATTGCAGGCAACTGTCCGCGACTTCGCGCAGGAGACGACCTGTCTTTAACTTGCACATGGACGCTAGGTTTGTGACGTCACGACCCTTGACGTAGAACCCTGCCAGTGAAACAGGACAGGTTCAAACCAGGTTTGTGATGTCACGATTTTTGACGTAGAGCACTCCCAGTGAAACATGAACGGTTTCAACCGGGTTTGTGTCGTCACGACCATTGACGTAGAGCCTTGCCAGTGAAACACGATCGGTTCAAACGAGGATCGAAGAAATACTCAAACAAATGCTAAAAGTGTTGATATTATCTTTCTGCATAAAATAAACGTCTCCGGAAAACGTTTACGTCTCCGGAAAACGTTTGTGCGTCTGTTGAAAAGGAGCCTTCGGTTTGCTTGTGGCAGCCATGCAGTTTTCATCCGTGCACACAGAAGTAAACGAGGTTCAGATTGGAAAGTAACTGCTTGGATGGGAGTTAATTTCGCTGCTCTATCGCGAGGGCTTACGCAAACTTGACATCACAAACACGGACTATTTGAGCATGTCAGGAAATCGAGCCGGTGATTTCAAGTTGTCATCCACTTAAAATTTGGGTGAGGCACGGATTGTCAGCCACGATGAGGCATGAATTCTAACAAGCGCATATGCGGCTGTGCATTTGCATGAGGCCGTTGGCGTTAAAAGGCTAAAACTTTCAATACAACGTTTTTTAAATAAAACTACGGCTAGGGAGGTGTTTTCATGACTACAGAAACGTTTTACAAGACAAAGAATTTTTACAAAACATCAAAATGTTCAAAATATGTTAAGTCTCACCCGAAATTTATTGTCAGGAGATTTTCTCGTTTAACATATTTTACAAACTTTTTCGTTGGAAACCAACAGAAAAGAAAAGTTATCACAAACGCTTTATTGAAGAGCTGTTTAATCATTTTGTTTCATTTACAGCTAAACCGACCTACTGCTCGGTACAACATTGACCGGAGAGCTTCTATTTCGGTCTGCAGCTCGGCGAGTCGATAATGGACCACGTGATTGTCCAAAACTGACCCCCCGAATATCTTCCTGCCCTCGTGTAATTGATCGTCTCCTCTATCGCGATCTCCATTGGACGAAGCGCTACAGAAAAATGAAAAAACGCTTCATTTTCTGGTTCGAGCACATTTTTCACAGACTCTCCGCATCCACTGAATCGGAGTTAGCGCAGGTGGCGACAAGTCTGGTCATGATCAATTTTTTTGTTCCAACATTATTTCCGCGAGTACAAACCGAGCCCAATTTAGTTACGGACATTATCTGCATCAAAGTCTGCGCCTGTACAAACACGCCCTTGCGCCTGCATCGTTTGCACCTGATCGTAGACTCGTGCGCTTCACGCTTACGAATGCGTTTTCGCTTCGTCGTCACGCATCGACGAACTAGGACAGAACCCAGAATCGAGGTATCGGCAACAAACCTCACGAACTCTCAAATTTGTCCAACAGTTTCTCCAAATGCACCAAAACTTGGTTTATGATCATCTCGGTATTTAGATGAAATACTTGCGGCCTCTTGAAATATCTCAGCGGTCACCAAGGTCAAAGGTCAAAACCGAAAAAGAAACCTGGTAGCGCCACTAGTAATTTCCATGAACCATTAGACTATTGCGCAACACAAGATACGTGTGATCGCAGAATAAGGTGGCGAGTGTGTTTCCGAACCCCAGTGTGTTCATCCACAAAAGAAACTGCCAGGATAAGCCCGGTCGACAATCACCACAAACGAAAATTGGATAAAAATTGCCCTTTTTCAAGCACAAATATAAAATGGTTGAAAAGCGACAATGACATTTTGCCAACATTTTAGTAAATATCATGGGTTGTCATGCTTATCGTACATTTCAGAAAACGCTTCTGTCATTGCTGGGTCTCCCAGTGAGGGTAAAACGATGGAACTTTTCCGTCTTCGAAACATTAAGTGTCAGCAGTACGCTTTTTTAACTGCATTGGATCTGAACTACGAATGTGAAAATGGTTACGTTACCTTTCGTACCTAAGACCGAACTTTTTTATCGTAAACTCACAAAAAAAATACAAATCAACTGGATAAAATCGAGTTTACTAATATGAGAAATAAAAGCATACTGCTCATGCGAAAGATTTATTTTGTTTCATTCAAAGAACTTCATGCATAGAAAGCGGACTTGAAAACCAACAATTTCAGTTTCGAAACAAACCTCCATTTTAATGCAACACCAGGAATGACACATGAAACTTATCTTGCATTGTTTTCAAAAGTCACCTTAAGTGGAAACCGCTTCTACACGTTCTCTGCGATTGATTTGATTTGTTTCTCCCCGTCGCAAGCTCACCTGCTGCTGTAGCAAAAAAAGCGTTCTTCCTGGAACTGCAGCATCTGGTAAGTGAATCCCTTTCCTTCTTCGCCGATTATGTTGGACTTCGGCACGCGGAAGTTTTCGAAAAATACCTGAACGTCACGAAAGTGACGTCACGACGGAGCGAACGAACCATATTAGGAAAGCAGAAATTTTGCATACTGATGTAGCGAGTTTGCCTATGGAAGGTAACACTCCTAATTTTTCTCAATATTTTGAACGGAATTACCGGCGTTTATTATGAATGACAGTGTGTCACTGTTGGTTCCCACAGTTTTTTTGCTTCATTTGCAACTATTATGAACAATTTATGGATCACGGTTGAATTGAGGAACAAGCTGTTGTTTTTATTTTTGTGTGTGTTTAGTTAGTTTTTGTGTGTTTATTTTGTTTTCCATTCGAATAACAAAAACAATATTTGTTTACCACATATTATTAAAATAAAGAAAGTAGACAAGGAAATGAGAAAAGTATCTTGTGTGCGTTTAAACTTCCTCGAACGAGGAGTAGCTGATGGAAACTGAGTATCGCCTGAACATATATGACAAAATCCAGAATGTCGAAACCAGAGTTTGTTATGCGAAACAGACGCGTCGTGTTTATCGTGGTGTTATTATATAACAGCGGTTGCAAAACGTTTTGGACAAACTTGACACAAATTTGAGTTTGATGAACCATTTTCCGACCCAAGCGTAAAACAACTTACGGAAAAATTAATGATAGTATGGATAATAATGTTTTTGCAGTAAGTTGCTGCGTTCTTATCAATGTCAGCAATCTACCTTTTCTCAAGTAGGCTACGGCACAGGCAGACAACGACAAACAGCGGTGACGATGAAAATGCACAACTCAGGTTCGGATCGCCACGGCGCGACCCATTTTTGACCCTTCGCGACCCTTGTTTGAGTCGCGACTCATACTTCAGCAACCGCTGTTGAAAATGGACCAACTTACTCATTCAGTTCACGAAACCTGTTACAAAAAGAAACTTTTATATTTGTCGTCACAGCTCAGGCAGAAGGTGCTGCATACGTCTGTAAGGCGCGCAGCGGCAAGCAGTAGCAGACAACAGAAGTGATAACGGAGCCGGATTGCCGCAGTGGACTCCGGCAGGAGTCTACGATTTTCGCCGAAGCAGGACCCGGAGTCGAAATTTTGAATAAAATCCGGATCCGGAGCAGGAGTGACATTTTCAGTTTTTACAGGAGCCGGATAATAGATTTTATTACATTTTAATTTTCGCTGACCGGCTAATTGTTAAGATTAAATCCTGGCTCGTTTTTCATGGTCAAGTTGGGAGAGTGAAAATTCAGTGCAGGATGGTAGGATGAGGGACGATGGCACTGGGGAGCTCTCTTCTGATTGACAGAGCCAATGCTCAACTGCTATATCACAGGATAAGGTTTTTTTTTAATTTTGTGGATACATCAGTTAGCTGCTGAAAGTTTTACCTCCGCGCTGTGTTGTGTTTTAAGTGGTATTCACAATTTGTTATTTTTAGTGAAATTTACAAGAGAGCAATGTGCCTATCTTGACAATGCAACAACAATGCAGTTTCAGTCAAAGGAGCAAAAATGCAATGCACTTCGGGCTATTCCTAAACTTGCCCATTATTACCTTGCAACTTCACAATACAATAAGGGAGATATTTCATTGTGTGAATGAGGTGGCATAGAGTGATTTCGATGTAGCCTATGTGGCTTTATTTGTGGAGGCTAATAAGTAAAAAGATAGCAGTAATTGTTCTTGTTTCATTGTGCTTGTGCCTAAAGCACAAAACGTGAATTGAAAATGTTAAACAAGACTTGGTTCAGAGAGCTGAAAGAGTGAAATGATATTTGGTTTAAAGAGTTCGATGATATTTGAACATGATTGGTTGAAATGGTCACATGACAAGTGTGATGCGCAAACAGACAACAGGTTGGGGTTACGGTTTTACCTACAGTTCACGCAAGGCAGTCAAGAAACCACTAACTCCTTGCCAGGACTGAAACCATGACAATACTCGTCCATATTAGGGAAAGGCAAAATATCTCCAGGGGTGCTTCTGCCTCATGAAGCAAAATAGACACTGCTTTCAAGGTTGAGGTAACGTCAAGACAGCTTAAGCTGCGATTGTGATGTGTGAGATCACGAACAAAACAACGCGTTTTGAGACACAACTTGGCAAAAAAGCATGTTTTGAACATCAACTTTTACGTTTGGACTTTTAGTTTTAAGAACTAGTTTATCGAATTTCTCAACGCCCCTAAACAACATGTGGCTTTGAATTGGCTCCTTTTTCAAACAATGAAGTTTTTTGATTTTATACGAAAAATATTCGGACGAGAAATATCCCTTTTCTGTGCGAAAAACACAAATCGACGAATCTGACCGAACTGAATTTCAACACAGATCAATCAGGCCCAACTAAATTTTACTTGAATCGTGTCAGAAGAATGCATTTCCAACTTTTTTATTCTCGGCAATCTTTGAACTCCGGGCGTATCCATGGGAACGCAGATCAAAGACTTGTTCCGATGGGCAGGGCTTTCACTGGTTGTTGCCAAGCAACACATCCAATCTGCCTGCAAAAATTCACTCTGCTGCAATCATGAAAGGTTACAAAGATATCACAGTCCGTTTCATTCAAGTAATTGTATGCGGATGTTTCAGCTTAGAAAGTTCCAAGAGGCTAGAAGTTTTCCAGGTCGTTTTGGATCTTTTTTTCTGATGAGAATTAGCACTAACTTCGATTTCGATTATCTGAATGAAAAATTGACGCGGTTTCAATAAACTTCCTGTATTTGACAAGCGACGAGGTTACTTGAGTTCGGAATGAGAATTTTCAGAAAATACGTCCAATTTTCAGCATTTAGCAAAGTACCGAACGACTCAACAGCCGCGGGTATCAGTAAGTTTGTGAGTAAATCATCAGGGTCACTCGGTTTGGTCAAGCGCTCCTGCAGTGTCGCCACCAAGATTGCGCAGGTTTTGAATGGATTATGATGTACTGTTTTTGTATCGTTTCGTCGCCTTTCTAGTGTAGGCGCATAACAAGCAGGGGCGGATCCAGGCAGTAAGTTTAGGGGGGGGAGCGATTTCAGTTATATTTCGTGATCAAGTCTCATCACGGATTCACTACTAGAAGAGAGATGAAGTATACTTCACAACACTACTGTGACAAAACAATGGAAGGCTAAATGGCCTTATATCGCGAATGATTTTTTCCGAATTGTACAAAATCATGGTGAGTCAAGTTACTTTCTTAGGTTCTAGGGGGAGCGATCGCCCCAATCGCCCCCCCTCCCGGATCCTCCTCTGGTAACAAGCCCTCCATCAGCGAAAAACGTTTTTTTATCACGTGATGCTTGCGTAGCGTAGTCAGCAAACTTGTACCATAATACCTGGGCCCCGTTCGTGGTCCACATCTTGCCTCCGCTTATGACGAAGCCGCCCCCATCTTCCTTTGCTGTGGTCGTAATCCCAGCACAATAAAAATTAACAGTCAACCGAACGCTGTTCAAGTGAAAGTTCATAGAATTCAAAAAATGCAACAGGAAAAAGGTTTTCAAATATCGACAATCAAACCGACACACGTGAAAATGTTTGCTTTTGCTTCAAAAGCACAAGTTCACAAAGTCCTACGTTTGATTGAACACGGAAGTAAGTCACAAAATGAGTCAGGAGACTTGACAAACGAATTGTATTTTGAAATTTTTATGGTATACAGAAAAAGGAGCAATAATAAAGTTGCCCTTGCCATTCACGATGAGTAAGATGGAGATTCAGCGATAAACCATTAGAAGGACAGTCTTGATTTCGATCTGCCCCAAACCTGCGGCAGTGGCCAACGTTTTTTAAACAGTGTCGTAGTTAAGATGTAGTTAAAGAAAGGGGTGGAGGGGCGAAGTTGTTGCTTTCACCCGATTTACCCATTCTCAAGCGAAAACAGCAGGAGCGTGTCATGTGACACAATCAACGCCGAAACCGTCAGGAGACGACGTGGCGATCCAAGCATAACCCTCCTATGTTGACACTCTTAGATTTTTTTGATGTTTTCGGAACACTGCTGGAACCACAGTGGAGAGCAAAATTTCACCGCAACTACAGTGGAGAGCTACATTTTACCTATACAGTCGAATAGTACCCCACGTACGAAGTTAAATGAGACAAAGTAAATGACCTGCTAGCTTGCTGTTCAGCGAGTTTAAAGCTTCATTGCAAACATCAGTGACGGCGAGATTGCGTCCGAGTGTATCGGACATTTCAGCCAAAAACTATTTTACTTTTTCCTTTATATTTTCTTTTTTCAACCCACGCAAAAACTCACCGGCAACATCCGACCCAGCGCCAACCTCGCTCACACCAAAGCAGGACACCACGTCTTCCTTGATCGAGGGACTGAGGAAGAGTTGCCGCAGTGCTTTGCTTCCAAACTTGCAACGGCAAACCAGGCAGCTGTAGAAGTCCGGTGCGTAACGTTGAGCATGATGGTAAATAAAGATGAGACTGAAGATGGGTTTTTGGTGTAGGCTGCGGTTGTAATATAAAGCTTTTTGGGAAAAAAAAAACCACAAAAACGTATAGAAATGTTAACATGAATGAGATTTCTTACCATGGATCACGATTAGACCAACCAGCATTTAAAACTCCAATGTATCGGTTAACTCAGCAAAAACTAGCACGTGTTTGCGTGAAAAGTGTTTTGTCACATACGTTTATTTATTACTCAACATTTTACAAATTTGGCGAGCGTTTTCGCACGATCGAAATTTGATAAAAACTGAAAAAATAGAGAACAAGCCTAAAACATCGCAACGAAGGTTGTCGTTAAGTCAGTGCGGGTGCTGGCATGCCGCAAAGACATAGTAGGTCGACAAAAGGAACAGGACACGTCAGTATACCTCGCCAGGGAGGGGGTGGCGACATCTGTCTGTACACCGATCGCCATCGGAACTGATCCACATTTTATATTTCCAAGTTCTTCAGCAACTGCGACGCTAAAGGTGTAGTCCAGACCTAATCCTCCGTTTTCTGCAGTTAAATAAATGCGTTCGAAGTGATCACGTGATGTTGGATCGGAAGATACAGCCACCGCTCAATTGAACGGAAAGGAAAACTGTTAAAAACTTCAAAAACAGCCGAGGAAATTTCTATTTCTTTCATAGCGATTCGTATTTCGCTTCTGACGTCTCAGTATACACGAGCTTTGGTACGTCATAACGGGACGGGGAAATATAGCTGCGGGTGTGTGTTCGCATAGATACAAAAACAGTTTTTTTTCAAAAATACCATCTACCTCCCGGTCAGATCTGTTTTGTTCACCACATCCCTTGTCAACAGCCTGCAAATTTAAGCATGTAACCCGATAACGACTAACCAAACTAACAAGCAAGTGCTGCTTCGAGCGCACTACAGAGGAATCCTCTCCCAATACGAATCTGTTAAGTATATCCAGGGCAAAATGTAGGTCACGAAGTGTGGAATTTCATCCAGTTTAATCAGCAAATGCACACTCGTTTCCTCAAAACAAAATTGTACTTGAAAGTCCACGCAACAGGCAGCGAAGCGGTAGGAACATACTTTTCAAGTAGGTCAGTGGACTGAGTTAAACTTCGCCAACAGACCCAAGCAATGATAGTTTTGCACGCCATACGTTTTTTGGGATAGCCGCCGATTAACGAATGCGCTTGACGTTTAAATCGTTCAGGTCAAAGTTTCAGCTAAATCAAATATTTTCTGAAATTCAACGATACCTGGAAAAAGGCTTTGCTTGAAAGAACACTAGTTCGCCCAATCTGTGCTGACCCTCAGAAGTCGGGGGGGGGTCAAAAATCAGAACGTAACCTATTCACGCTTACCAACATAACAGCCAATATATTTTTTTGGTGCGAAAGAGGAAGTTCAAAAGTCTGTTTTGTAGGATTTTCCCCCATTGCGGAAGATCTGAATCACGATCAATGTTGGTATTTCGCTTCTCCGCTACTCACCGGTAGGTTTGTTGACTCCAAGAAAACCAGCTTCCCCCAGCTTCTTAAAAAGCTCGTGCGCTGGAAAAGCACCTTGCTCCTCCCGTGCGTCGACGAACGGATTGATGTTGTTTTCAATTATCTGGAGACAAACGTGTCAAGATTTCTCGAAGCGAAATGATTGTGAGTTTTTGTTGAACTGAAAGGAAAATGGTGGGGACATTTTTTGGTACGTGTATGAGGAGGTCGCACTATTTTTCGGAAGTGAAAAGGATCTTTTCGTTTAACATGAAAAATACCAAAACGACAACTCTTCTCAGTTTCTTAAGCAGAGCGCTGAACTTCATTGCGCTGACACAGAACACACTTAAAATTGACACAGAGCATACTTAAATTTGGCTTAGAACACACTTAAATTTGATATAAATCACACTTAGATCCTTCCCAGAACACACCCAAAGCTGACACAGAACACATAATAGGCCTAAGTTTCAGCATCGACCTGTTACAGTCAAGGAAGTAGCCTTTCGCAAATACTTTCAATATTCACCACGAAAAAGGCTGCTTGTGATAGCAATAAAAAAGTTTCGTTTTGAACGCTAGGTATAATCAGCCCAGGTTCTGTAAGCCGACAAACCTTTTGTGTGTGTAATGCAAGAAAGAGTTTTCAGAACAAAACGAAAATAAGAACCTTCCTCAGGGAGCTCCTCAGCTTTTCATGGTCGTTGGTGAAAATGCTTTCATCCTCCAAATCCCACGAACCAGTGGTTGTGTCGACTGAACGAGATAAACGCCATTTGTGAGTTGATGTCAGCGAAACACTGAAACGAGACATGTCAATCATTGCATATACAGCAAAGCATTGAAACCGCTGTTCGAAGCGCTTTCCACTGAAGATTTGAAAATAATTCCCAGTGTTCCCTCAAAGAAATTTCTACACCGAGCAAATCTTTGTTTTGTTGCTCACGAAGCGCATGCAAATAACCAATGTCAAATGCCTGTGCAGCTTGGGCAACGATCACAGATTCGATAAAAACGGGTTTTACGCGAAGCACCGGAAGTGCAATTGATGACGTTATGTCAGGTGGGGGTGAAACACACGCTCGATTCTATGATGTTCTGAGAGAAGAGAAAACTAGGCGAGAAGCATGACGTAACTTACCATTGCGCAACCTTGCACAGTGACGTGGGAGACGAACTCTTCCGCAAGAACAAACAAACTTGTGATGTTAGTATCCCCAGACAATGCTTCTATTTGTTAACTTGCCTATGTCTGAAGCACAAACATGCCATCAATTGCCTTCGGTTGGAAAAAGCAGATTCACAGAAAATTAGCGAAACAAACAGCAGATATCTTCTTTTATAAAATAACCTTACTCTTCGTGTTTTGCTGTGATGCGAGCTAATTTTGCCACAAACACACTTTGTTGTCAAGTAACTTCAAACAGCCCATTATTTTGTGTGAGAAATGCAGAAAAGGTGCGTGGCCAGGTTTTAGTGGATGGGTGGGGCCTGGGGCCAAAGAAATACGGGGAGGGGACACTTTCAGTGAAAGAAGAACAAAAAAGATCATCACCCATTGCCAACAGGAGCACAAGTTGATACTTCGAGGACCCGGAAACCAGGGTACCCCACTGACGATTACCCTGAGTCCAGGGAACAGGGTTGATACCAAGACCCAAAATTTAAAACTCGGGCAACAGTAACAATGAGCGGAGTGAACACAAACCCAAAGTCGTTTCGATGAAGCATTCGACCAATAGGAAACACGCATTTGAGACCTTGACCAATTGGAAAGCAGGCATTGACGAACACCGGTCAAGATATAAGGAACGTGCATAGAACGCGGTTTCAAAGCACAGAACCATCAACAGGCGCAGCGCGGCAGGTCACTGTTTTTGATGTTCGAACAGGCCTCTCACAAACACGACCACGACCGGCGTCCAAACAACGAGGCCTGGTTCTGTCAAAATCTGCAGTCGAGTGGCGTCATGGAAAACGGTGACCGCTCCGCTTAGATCGCTTTTAAAAATGCCGTTTGCAACCGCAAAACGGATACGCGTTGTGACGTCACAGGCGCTGATTTACAAAACAACCGAGGCTTGAACATCAACAAAGTTTTCAGATCTTGCAACCGGTGATGAACGAGGTGCGTTGAAAGAAAGATCAACGCAGCTTTGAATGTAAAGAGTTAGTGAGTGATCCAGGACGAAGGAGAATAACCGGGAGAGGAACACAGTAATGCAGGAACACAGTAATGCAACACACAAACACGCATCACCGATGTAAGTTAAAAACACATTTTTGTCACTGCGTGAATCTGAACCGTCGTAAGAAAATATATCAGGAAGAAAATAAACGTTTTTGAAAACTCTGAGGTTGAAGTTAACGACCTTGGAGGTTTTTTCATCAAACAATCGACTGATGGTTGCTCAGAAGATTAATGGAAACGTTTCAGGTATTTTTCAGATTAAAACGTTTTCATCATTTTCCAACTGGATACAAGGCTGTGGAAAAAGGAAGGCAGCGACAGAATACGTTTTTACGTAAAGTTATTTTTTCGTCAGCTTGTTACAAAAATACAATTGCTGCAAAAAATTACCCAACGTTCGGGAAGTCATTCATCAATGAACAAATTAAGTGCGTGAAATTTGTTGAACATCAGCTCAATTCTGCGTCAACCAACACATAATATTGCACCAGCGAAAGTACGATTCCACGAACAAATAAACAATACATTTTTCCTGCAGCCTGGATTAAAGGCAGACGCGCAAGTCAAACGCAAACAAATGAAAAAGCAAGTCAAGAATTATTTGTTCCCCTTCGTCTTCGGCAGCGTTCCCATGTACTTGCAAATGATTGACAGCATCACCTCGTCCGCTCCTCCCCCGATGGATGGCAAACGATAATCCCTGGTTGGAGAAAAGTTGTTCTGGTTTAGTCAGTGGAAGCATGTGGAGCGGGAATCAACAACGTTCAAACTTGGCGATTCCCCTCTTCGCTCCCGAACAGCAAAATCTTTTGTCTCACAGAGTGACAACTGTTTAAACCTTTTGCTATTACGCCCAACAGTTAAAATTACCAGAAAAGTGGAGTATAGTGATTGGACAAAGCAATTTCAAGGTTGGCCATAGGAGGAAACCGGGCAACACGAGAGAAACGGGCCCTAATCCGTAGAACTTTTGAACTTAGAAAAAACTTTTTACTGGTTTCCGTCGTTTTTATTCTCATCTTTAAAGTTTAAGTGGCTACACCCACTATATATGAACTGAGTTAACCCCGGTGGTGACGTCATTTAATTACGATTGCCCCACATCGTACGCACAGCTGACAATTCAACACGTTAACTTAATCTCGCCCCACATCGTGTATCAAAATGCGTCCGAAGCAACCATGGGTGTCGGAAGGAGGAAGGGGTGCCTTGACCCCCTGGATTTTGAAATTTAACATTTTCTATTAACGTTTCAGCAAACAGAAGTTGTTTTCTTAGTCTCCAGTGGGTAAGATGAAATTTCACAACTTTTGCTCTCCCTGGAAAAATCTCTTTGGCTACCCCTAGAAAAATCCACTATTGGTCCCCCCTAGAAAAAATCCTTCCGACGAACATGGGAGCTATCCTTCGCTGCAAATACATATATAGACATATATTAGAATTGGGAAGGGGCGACTAAAAACGAACCTGTAAAAGCGGGTTAGAATGCAGTCATCCGTGTACCCCATTCCACCCCAGTACTGCAGACAAGAGTCCATGACCTCACGCATCAGCCTGGCAGCTTTCAGTTTGCACATGGAAGCCAGGTTTGTGACGTCGTAGCCTTTGACGTAGAGTCCTGCGAATACAATGCAGAAAGTTTGATTAGCATTGCAAAGTGTTTGCTTCTGAAAGATTTTATAAACCCCAAAAAATCTTTTTGAGGTACAACTGCGACGGGCTGTTACCTCAATTGCATAACTCTCATCATTTTGCCAGGAAATCGAGTTTGTACTCAGTTGTTGACAACTTCCAATTACTCCGAACGCGTCAAGTTTGTCAAAAAAGCGAAGCACGGCAAAAAGGTAGGTACATTGAGTGGCACTTGTCTTGGTCCCGAAAGAACTTGCGCCCCTAAAGTACGCCTCACCGGAAGTATTTCGAGGAAGGTCAGGTTTGCATTGTGAACCTTACTTCATCGACCTCTTGCCCCCAAAAGGACAAAGAAGCTATTAGAAGAAGCAACAGAGCATTCTCTATCGCGGTTCGATCCTCATACCTTTGGCTTTAAAGGAAACACTCCGTCCACAACGTAAGTACTACGATAAAATCTTGACTTCACAATTTTGCCTTTTGTTTGAAACAATCAACCTACAACTCGGTACAGTACCGACCTACTGCTCGGTACAACATTGACCGGAGAGCTTCTATTTCGGTCTGCAGCTCGGCGAGACGATAATGGACCACTTGATTGTCCAAAACTGACCCCCCGAATATCTTCCTGTCCCTCGTGTAATTGATCGTCTCCTCTATGGCGATCTCCATTGGACGAAGACCTAGAAAACCAACTCTTGCGTCAAACAGAGCATTGTTACGACAAACAGAGCATTGTCAGCTGCCGAATTTCTTGCACGAAAGTGGCAAAATCAATCTAGAAGTTTGCACATCAAGAGAAAGTTGGTCTTGTTTATGTTCAAACTAATTGAAATAATTTAAACTTACTGAAGGCGGTACCGAATATCCGCTCTTCCTGGAACTGCAGCATCTGGTAAGTGAACCCCATTCCTTCTTCGCCGATTATGTTGGACTTTGGAACGCGGACATTTTCGAAAAATGTCTGTTGAACGGAAATGTTACGCAACATAAAAAAACTGGTATTCGGTGGAACCGGGAATTTTTCACAGGGGTCAGCTCATAGAGACGTGTTGGATCACGGGCTGTTCGCTGTCGTAGTCGAACCAGCGTTCTTCAACCGGTGTGCACGGTGCACCCTAGGGTGCACCAAAATATGCGTGGGGTGCATCACTACGAAAGGGTTCACAAGGGCGCATCACAAACTTGTCACACTAAAGAGATACTTTTTACAAAAACTTTCTGCTAGCAAAAATGAATCGTTACAACGACTTTCAGGATTTAACCAAGACTTTCCACATTCTAAAGTGTGGTGCGTAAGCATCAGACCATGTCAAGCTAATTGTTGTAATTGGTTGGTTATTTGTGATTCATAAGCAACAGACAATGAGCCAATATCAACTGAATTATGTAGCTGAGTTACTGAATTAGGGTACTTTCTTATTTAGGCCAGGGTACTTACAGATATGGGCGCAATTAGGGGGGGCGTGCCAGTGAATAGGGTGCATGGGTTTAAGCAAATTGGGTGGATGAGTTCATCAAAACATCTTTAAGGGTACACCATAACAAACAAAGGTTGACGAGCACTGGCCTAACTAGAGCAATGTTTTCGGGAAACAGAAGTTTTTAATTATCGTGGCCAGAAAACTAGAACTTAAACTGATAATTAAATCGATCTCAAGAAAGGTTCAAATATATACCAAAATTATTTCTTGGCAAACAAATTCAATAAAATTCGTATCATAAAAGCGTGAAAATGAAAATGGTGATACAAGGCAGAGGTATGGCTTTTTGTTTGTCAACTGAGCAAGACTTATTCAGTTTTAAATTATATCAATTATATTGCAAACTTTTTCCAGTCAAGGCAATCGCTGTTTAATGCACCCACCGCAGAGATGATCACGAATATCACGAATATGGATTTAAATCTTGCCGTATTTTAGTATCTTGATGGATTTCGATTGGACTTGGGTTTCATAATTTCTGCTTAACGGGATTTGGATTGGATAACTTCGTTTTAAATTTATTTCGCAACTTTTGGTTCAGCTTCGAGGCTGCAGATTACTGTATTTAATCTGTGAGTGTTACGTTTGCTTCAGTGGCGTTTCTCACACATCCATTGGGACTATACATCGTGTCTGTTTAAATTTGGAGCATTGCCTATGACCAGGGATACAAGCCTGCTCTCTTATGTATCAAGTAACTACTCTCCACAAAGGAGACGGGTTGGAATCAATTAGCATTTTAAAAAATAGGAAATCGATTTCACGTAACACTACGCACCGCCGGTCCTATAATGTTATTTACATAAATCTTATGTGTGACGATATCAAAGTTACGGAATTGGTGTGACATTTATTGATCCAGTCCCTTTTCATGACTGATGATTGTTATATTTTAACAGTAATACTTTATACTTAGTAACATTTACCATAGTTCATCATTTTTATATATGGAGCCCAGCGTTAACGAGTGGTTGTGGTGTATACCTGTTAATCTTCTGGTTTGATATCATACAGGCTATGCAGTGAAATGGACTAATTTCGATTGCTGCTGAGCAAATTTCTGAAATGCCTGAAACAAACACAGGTGATGTGACATTGGGTTTGACAGAGGAAAGCATAAGCTAACTTGAATTAGTTTCCAAGTTATTTGTTTGTCTTTGAATCTTTGAATTGGATTACATATACAGCAACAGTAGGGTTTTGGAGTCAAACAGGATTTGAATTTTAAAACTGTCGGTTTTCGGATTTAGATTTTGAAATAAAATTGTTGGATCGGATTTGGATTTGAAAAACGTAAATCCGTTCATCTCTGACCGAGCGCCATAACATCGTTAAAGATTTTGAGTTTTTGCCAAACTACCCTATTCCCAAATTGCTTTTCTTCAAGATAAATTTGTCTCCGGAGAAGTTAATCGCTTCGTCTCAAGGTGGTCCTAACCGGGAATCAATCAACCGCAACGAGGTTTCCGGTAACCATAGTTACTAGATTATCAGTAATCACAGTTCTGGTTCAAATCACTTTATGATAGAGACCGGAAAAAGTCAGTATCTACCAACGTGCACTGTGGAGAAGGTAGAAGAAGCGCAGTACCATAACCGTTAAAAACACTTAGGAGCCTTGCGATCCTCATAGGGAACAAGTGTTCCGGACGCGAATCGAACCCCAAACCTTTGTTACCTGAACCGTATCCGATGAATGCATTCCCAGCTTCTTTATTCGGGGAGATACTTGCACCCCGGCCGTATCCATGGGAACGCAAATCAAAGATTTGTTCCGGTGGGCAGGGCCTTCGCCGGTTGTTGCCAAGCAACACATCCAATCTGCCTGCAAAACAATCATTACCTTGTTGAAGCAACTTGGCCTTGAGCGAGTTTTTCATCATTTAAGAAAACTGCATAGTGAAGTCCGGGAGCACTTTCCAATTTGCTGCAATACATGCCGAGGCACCTTTCACATAGTGTAATAGTTACATAAGTGCCTGACACAAGTTGTCTCAATTTTTAGTGTCTGACAGGTTGTTGACAAAAATACGTTGTCGTATTTTCAAAAATTCGAGTGGCAAATATCATAATTTAATCTCTCACCACACACCAGACAGTAACTTCTTTGACCGTTCTCGACACCAACGCCATCTACTCAGGCCCGTAGCTACGGGAGAAATGCCTCCCCAATTTTTTTTGTTCCCCCCAAATTTTGTACCCAGAAAATATTATTTTAAAAACATATAATGAAAACAAAGATCTTGCCTTTCAAATGTGTATTTTTCCCTCAAACCATAAAACCTGGCTACGGGCTTGGAAGCCAGATGGATAAACGCCGCTGTACGGTTGAGATCCAAAATATAATCAATATGTCGCTGTGATGATGCCGACAATGTTGCGCCAAGGGATATAGACACTATTAACGGGAGTATAGAATTCAATGATGCAATGATTACGATCATGCTGTTTATAGAAAATGTGCCAAAGTGTTTGTGAGGAACAAAAATAATTTGGGTGGGCAGCGCTTCCGAATGCTCTCCGTCGCAACGGGTTCGAATGTGTTGCACCATTTGATTATGTTCAAAGTATAAAGAGTGACGTAACTAAAGATTTGGTCCAGGTCAGGAACTTAGCTGAAAGGGGTCCACTAGCCAACACCCAGAAAAGAACTTGAGAAACGATGGTGAACCGCATGTGGATTGCTATACTAAAACCCTAAATCACCGAAAAATACTCTAAAAAACGCAAAAAAAAAAAACTACTAAAAACCTAAAGAACACTAAAACCGGAATAGAGAACAATTCGCCTATAACGACTTTGGCTATAACGTCAGTTAGCCTATAACGACCCTATTTCTCCGTCCCTTTGAAATGATTTATAAGGCAATTCTACTGTGTAAGCCAAGTGGTGGCCGATTTTTTTTCGTTTTACTTGCCAGCGGGTCGATTCGCCCCTCTGACCCGGTCGATTCGCCCCTCTGACCCGTCTGAGAATTTTGTTGGCTCGTAACATTGCTTGACCTTGCTGATGGGCACGTTTTTATAATTGTCTTTTTATTCAATGGCGAAGAGTTAGAGCAACAACCGTACAGTGTGCATTGCACAGGCAATGGTTTGCAGAAATCGAGATGCAAAACTGTGGAGAGCAATGTCCCTTCTAATTCTTCGAAACTTCAAGGAAACGGATAGCCTTTCAACCAGTAAATATTTAGTTTACGATTGTATTAAAGTTTCCAGTTCAGGTTGGACTTTGCTGCGCAACTGCGGTGTGATTTCCGTCCATTGTGCAGCTCTGTCCTGTTCGGGATATTTTCAACACACTACAGCTGGCAATCAACGACAATGCAACGCTGCATTGGTGTAGATAAATTTGTTTCACTTCGTTCTTACTCTCGCAAGCGCTCCTTTTTGCTCTGATGTTGCTTAAGTCTGTGCGAACCTTGGAAATTCGTCGTATAGACCAGCGGTCTTCCACCTTTTTTGTACCGCGACCCAGCCCCGTAACCACCGTGGGGCTCAAATTTCGTTGTGACAGAAAAATGTGTTTTAAACATATAACAAAAACAAAAATCTTGCCCCCTAAAAATTTGTTTTGCTCCGCAAACCTGAAAACCTGGCTACGGGCCTGCATCTACTTTTTGAATGCACTCAACTGTTAGAAAAAGTGCGCCGTTTTTGAAAAACACGGTACGGCCAAGGTACCTGGGCTCCGTTTGTGGTCCACATCTTGCCTCCGTTTATGATCAAATCGTCACCATCGGCTTTGGCAGTAGTTTTAATGCCTGCAAGAAATCGTCAGCAAGCATGAGTACTAAAGACAAACAAGTACCACAGCGCTCAAAACAAGTAGCACAGGGCTCAAAACAAGTAGAACAGGGCTCAAAACAAGGACGAAGGAACTCAAACAGGCTAAATGCATTTAGTCTCGACAGGAAAAGAAGATAGCATGGTTCTTGACAACCTTTGTTCCATTTTTACATTTTCGTTTTTATTTTCTTGTTTCAACGCGTACAACACAAACTCACTGGCTACGTCAGACCCAGCGCCAACCTCACTCACACCAAGGCAGGATACCATGTCTCCCTTGATCGAGGGAACAAGGAAGCGTTCTTTCAATTCGTGGCTTCCGAACCTGAAACAAAGCATTGGCGCGGTTCTTTTACTCGCAGGCAACCTGCTCCTACTTGCTACAATGCTTATTCGCAAGCAACCTGCTCGTCTTATTCGCAAGCAACGTGCTCCTACTTTAACGTGTATCGAAGGCAAAAATGCAAGTCACTTCTCAGTCACATGTCGTGGCCGATTTTTAACACTGCAATCACCAAAAAAGGTGATTTTTTAGCGTCGGACCGTTCATCAACTCTTTCGATTTTTAATTTTTAATGCAATGCGCGCAAAACTTTCATGACGACAATATTCACGAAATTTTTAAAAACAACGGAAAGTAACGAACACACGAATCGGTAAAGAGCAGACGAATTCGCGTTAATAATAAGCTTTTCTATGCTCTACTACTACATCTGTGAGTTTGTTTGTGCACACAACCACGACCACTAAAAGTGACGAAATAGCAGCAACATTTCTTTGAAAAAAAAGAAACAAAAATATGACCATACAAAGGTCAGCCTACAGATCACATATTACCTCGCCAGGGCGGGGGTGGCCATGTCGGTCTGGACACCGATGGCCATGGGAATCGAACCGCACCTGATGCTGCCCAGCTCTTCACCCACAGCAACACTGAAGCTGTAATCCAGGCCCAAGCCTCCGTACTCTGCGATGCGGCCACGAAAGTTCAGCGAAAAAGACGGCAAACCGAAAATAACAATAAAAAAACAAAAATCGAAAGGAGCTCCTTTGAGTACAAGCCGTCGTCCTCAGCGTTGTGCGCAAGACAGCAAAGTGAATATCGTAGCAAACCATTTGGCGGTTGAAGATAGTAACACTGATTCCAATCTAACACTTCATGCACAGTTTAAACCAGGGCTGTGGACCTGGAGCCAATGCAAAGAATGCTGAAGGTTTTATCACAGCAACAATGATCAATCAGCAAAATGTCAGCAGTTACATCCAGGCCCGGAGCCACTGGGGACATTCGGGGACAGTTCCCCCAAACCTTTTGTGCCCTTCCAAATCTTGTTGTGTGCAGAAAAAATTGTTTTTAAACATATAATAAACACAAAAATATTTCCCCCAAAAAATTTATTCTGCCCCCACACCTTAAAACCTGGCTACGGGCCTGGCTGCGCCACTCACCAACAGGTTTATTCACGCCAAGAAACCCAGCCTCGCCCAGAATCTTAAACACTTGGTGTGCTGGAAAACCACATTTTTCCTCCCACTCATCAACAAACGGATTAATGTCCTTGTCGATAATCTAAAAACAGACTCGTTGAAAGGTTGTTGCCATGCAAATGATGCCAACGTTCCACGAAACCTTCTGTTTGCCATTTTCTTCAGTGCAGTTTAACAACTCACGTGCTAAAACAACCAACGCTGATTTACGGAATAATGCGTTACAAAAGTCGTTTTTTATACAAAAAAATCAGCGGGCTGCCTGTTTGTTTTGCAAGGAACATACAAAAATACCTTTTTGAAGGACATATGTGACTTATCGCATTGTATTAATTGCATCAAATGAAATACATGGCTTCACAAACTTTTTACATCGGCAACCTAAAAATCTCCACAACAAATCTTAAGTTTTTAAAAATCCGCCGTGTTTTCGAATCATATGCTTTTTTTACAAAACGAGGCAAGTTTCTGCAATGAACCAAACAGAGTGAAAAACTTTAGCGATTTCTCCGCGAAAGAATAATAATCCAGATCAATCGACGCAGGTGCGTCCCTGTATAGATTTTATCAGGTTTCTCTATTTTTAGGCGAGCTTTTCGGCTGAGCAACTCGTCGTTTGTGCCCCAATGAATGCGACGCACAACTAAATAGGAACCCGATCGGCCAAAGCTTGTCGAAGAACAAGTCCAACATTCGTAGATTGTCTGCATGGGTCACGGATGAGGTCTACTTTCAAGGATTAACAAAATCCTTGCAGGGTCCGCAAATCAAAAGGGTCTTTCGCTTCATTGCTCAAGCTCGGGTCATGCACAAAGTACAACTCCTCGAAACAAAGTGTTTGTGAGAAACACAATGTTGCTGTGCTTGAGAAGACTCGGAAGAACCTTTTTCAATGAGCTCCTCAGCTGTTCATGGTCGTTGGTGAAAATGCCTTCATCCTCCAAATCCCACGAACCAGTGGTTGTGTGGACTGGCCGCGGTAGAATCAACGCTGGAGCCGGATTTCGCAAAGCACTGAAACGTTTTAAACTCGTCGGTCAATAAACGTGATCTTAGCAGTTAATTATAAGGTCTGCACTTTTATTTAAACAGTACGCAGGTTTTCAGGCTGCTCTTCCTTCAGTATAAGTGTTTAAAAAAACGTTACATGTTAAACAATTACCTTTTTGAGACAGCCATGCCCGTAGCCAGGTTTTAAGGTTTGGTGTGGAAAAACATTTTTAGGGGGGCAAGACTTTTTTTTTATTATAGCTGTTTAACAACTTTCAACTTTCCTGGGCACAAAACAATTTGGAGAGCACAGCAAAATTTGGGGGGGCACTGCCTCCGAATACCCCCCGTGGCTACGGTCCTGGAGACAGCAATACGTTTTTGTATTTTGCCATCAAGGTCTACATCCATTCTGTGAAAAATGACCATTTGTCTCTATTTTGACACAAGTCACAAAACGCTAATGAGAACAAATTTCATCAACTCACTCTTTGGTCAACATCCGAGTAACGGGATACGACGAGCCCTTCATCATACATCGAGAAAACTTTGATGCTATCATATCAGCTCTAACTACAAGGCACTACTGTTGAAATTGCTTGCGCATGAGTTCTGCAAATAACAAATCAGATAAATAATCACAAAAAAATACCACTTGATTGCCCGAAGGACAGCAATGCACAATAGAAGTTTGGGTAATTTTGGTCGCTTTAAAGTCTTTCTGTTGTCATATAAAACAGGAAATGAGAAATATGCTTTGAGCTTATTGGGCTTTAAGAAATTGTAACAAAACAACCAAAACACCGGGAGTCGATGGCATGCGGTTACCTCGTTATGTCCCACAAGAAACAGAATGAAATTTGTTGTCAATTTACAT
>Ga0210059_1003983_pt1 | contig 23778 bp, 13 predicted proteins | sample Ectturendosymbi2_FD_188042 | JGI IMG/M metagenome (GOLD analysis project Ga0210059, IMG submission 188042) | Ecteinascidia turbinata endosymbiont from Florida, USA - Sample 2 (SPAdes) (version 2) | ecosystem: Host-associated > Tunicates > Ascidians > Unclassified | place: Key West, Florida...
AGGCGACAGTGGACAGTTGTTGCCCGGTTTTGCCAGAGTATTCCAGCAGGGGAAGCTGTAGCTCTGCCTCCGACCTTGAGTCTTCCGTTTCACTGTCATCGCCGCGAAAGAGGCGAAGCAGCATTGCTAAAACTTTGCACGCTGGACTTCGTACCACGGTTATGCGCACCTTGAAGGCGAAGTAAGCGCTTCGCGTGAACCAATGATGGACAAACGTAGCGCTTCCTTGGTCTCATCCACGCTGAAAGCCTGATCTGCAATTGCAGCCGAGCCTGCCACCTGCTTTGTTCGGGCCTTCTTCACCAACTCACAGCAGTTATATGCAAAGGCATCACTACCTAGCGCTTTACAACCAACATCGGAGTATATATACGGTGCTCACGTAGTTAATAAGAGCTGCAAGTCAAGAAGCACGTAAAATGAGGCACCGGCAACTTTGTTCTTGTATCATTTAGTGCTTGTCATTTAGTTTGCCGAAAAACTGACGAAATCGTACCTGTCGCAACTCTTTCTGCCGATTCTTGTCTCTGGAAGCACAAGCCGCGGTTTAAAAAATGCCGATTCTATCGTCTTTTTGCCAAACCTTAGCAAGTAGCCATACTTTTTAAAGCGAGTAGCGTTTTGATTTCGTATTTATTTATTTTTCTTCTTTATATTGCTTCAAATTTCTCGTATATCTTCTTTTGCGTTCCTCAAGCTTTCGTCAAGGAATGTTTGAAGGATGCGTTTGAAAAGTGTTAACTGCATGCGTTACTTTTTGCGTTCATTCGCCTTTCCATAACACTGTTTACTTTCGATTTATGTTTGTTTTGTTTCGGTTGGAGTAATGATCCATTGGTGACGGATGAAATAAAAACACAAACATCGCACAAATGTACAATGCTGAGAATAAGAAAAATAATTTAAATCTCTTTCAGCTTACAAAGTTCGAATTCAATCTGGCAGGTTGTCACTTGATAAATACGATAATACGATTACTGCGCAAGAAGTATTCGCATCATAAAAATGAAATAGATTCGACTGAGACACAACGTTTGATGCGGTGGATCTATCGGAAAACAGGATTAATTTCAATATTTCACAATCTAAAAGGCAAGATATGTAAAAAAGCAGTTGGTGAAGTTTTCGTATTACTTTTTTGTAAGCTGCACCCAGGGGCGTAACGAGGGGGACACAATTCCCCGGGCGCCGAATGACTGCGGGGGGCGCTGAAATGTCCCATCAATGTCGAAAGTACTTTCTTCAATACAGTACATTTGCCTCCGAAAACCTCAGGTTCGAACATGGGGGTGCCAAACTTGCTTCTTGCCCCGGGCGCCATCTAACCTCGTTAAGCCCCTGGCTGCACCTAGTGCGTTCATTTCCTCTTAAGGGTTGTTTTTTACGCTCTCATAACTGGCGAATCAGTACAACTTTCAATTTCGGAAAAAAATGCAAAAAAAATGTAAAAATATTGCAGTAATCTTAATGTAGATGATCTGAAGAAAACGTCATATAACGCAACTGCAAAATTATGTGATAGTTTTTGCTGGTAGTTAACCTTAAACACACTGTGCACAAAAATAGTGTTAGCGGTATTGAACTCATATGAATAGTCTAGCAATAGTATAGCATTTAAAGCATTTACTGTTGCTTCTCCTACGTGAAGCGAAAATGCGTAAAAACAGACAAAGATGGTTGCACCTCAATTTCACCATCATTTTGTATTTTCAAAGCAGCATCTGCTGGTGCAAATACGCAAGCGTGACAACTTGCTGCCCAATAAATACTACAATTTGACATGTGGGCAATCAGGTCGACGAGATTGGTTTCATGCATTATTTATCAATACTTACGCATGCATTAAGTTGTTCGTACTTTGTTCTTAACAGCTGAATGAGCAGCAGAGCCGTCGCCAACCATCAAATCAGATGGCCGTGCTAAAACCAGATTAAATCGATTTTAACCAAAATTAAAGCTTTTTGCTTTCACCTGTGTTTGAACTTTTTCCTGCACCACCTCAGCGTCTAGAAAATGTTTCATAGATTTGCAACTGCAGCACATTAATCGTGAAAGCCACCTGGAACTTGCACCAATAGCGCTCAACAACAGAAGTCCACGTAGAGTGCTTACAACCAGTTGTAAGGGTTCAACACTGAAACTGACCTTAGTATTGATGAGGCGAATATTTTTTGTCTACTCAACAAAATCTTGTTCAAGGTAAGAACGTAGGCTGCTACCAGTGATGAATTTCGCGAGTGACACAGTTGTTTCAGGAATAACTTTACTAGGGACAACCAAAAAATCCACAACCTGTTAAACGTTTTCCTTGATGTTTCTTTAGGTTTTGTTTTTAGATGTGGGGATGACAATCACAGAATTAAGACAACTTTTGGGCTAAAAGTACACTTGCCATGTGTTTCATCATGAGCAAAATGTAAACACCATGGCACCAGTATTTTTCATTCTAATCTGTATAAAATTCGCTTTCAATGCATGGTTGTTTCACTTCTCCAGCGATCAGTTTCGCAGAACACAGTGATTGAAAGCAGGACATTATCCAGTGCACCCAAGAGCTATTTTCTACTTTTCTGTTATTAATGTACCAACCAGGCAAGCGATAATTATATAGAGAGCATTTTCAGTTCCAATTAATTTTTCTGGTGTAACGCCTCATTGTCGTTCCCTAGTATTTTATTGTAGGGCTGGCGCTTTTGCACCTACAATCTTATCGGGATGACCTTTATTAATCGATAAATGGCAGAACAGGCTTGACCTGCTGACATTGGAATTTGCGCACTTGGTCGTCCTCCCTTTCTGACAACAAATTAAATTTATTTGTGAATATGGACTGACAACATTTGCAGCCCCAATCTGTTTGCACATCTTTGAAGAGATTTAATCGGTTGGGTGCCTACCGCAGAAAGATTTAAATAACCCTCCACGTAAAGGAAGCTTTTCAACCAAAATTACAGTTGCAATATGTTGTCAGACCTTCTGTCCAGGGAAAGAAACTGTAGAAGCCAGAATGTCTATACGGAGAGCCAAACAATTAGTTCAAATTTTCACTGTTCCTACATTTTAATATAGGCCCAATTTTTCAGACAGTAACCGTCAACTTATAACAAAAATTTGTTCGAAGAATGAAAAATAAACCTTTGCTTTATTGTAAATTGCCATGGAATAACATTTATATGATGGTATAACAGAAAAGCTCTTACAAAACTCTTCACCAACGTTTGTGGCAAGAGTCACCCGATCCCGAGATGCGAACATTAACATTTGTTTATTTTGCAAATTAAAAGCATTCGATTTTCAATATCCACGGACTAGAAGCTTCTGTAAGCGATTAACATGAGCTCAAAACGGAAAATGGTTTAAAAAAGTACGTTTGGAATGATCGATTATGTACATTTTGAAGTTAAGCGTTTGTTGTAAGTCGTAATTGAAAATTTTTTATGATTTAGGGTCCAGGGGTTCCCAACCTTTCTTTGACCATGCGCCCCTTCAGCATTTCCACAGATGAACATGTACCCCTTAAATTTCTTATGACAAAATATTTTTTCATGATTAATCATAGATATATTTAACAATATGCATACAACGGCTTTTGAAAATAATATTCACTGATATATGTATAAATATTTGGAAATAAAAGATATGTAAATATATATTTTTTTTCTATCGCTAACCTTAAATGTACCCCTTCGGATAGGCAAATGTACCCCAGGTTGAGAACCTCTGATTTAGACTATGTGAAAAATTTTGCCCTCATACAAAAAAGATACTTAAAAATAGACGCACTTAAATTTTCAATGATATCTTATGTCTTTAAAGTTTGACGTGTACACACGTTCTGTGTAAATTAGGCCTCTGGGTTCCGGCTGGGATATGAAATTAAATTCTTAGATCAAACTTGCAACATATAAAGTGTTGAAACCATGACGCCTTGTAGATGAAATCAGTTTGTTCAGTAGAACATCATGTATTTTAGCATTAACGCTATCAGAGGTTATTGGTAATACGACGCAAAGTGCAAGATTGCTTCACAATCAACTTTATCCCTCTTCAACGCCAGTCAGTCAACCCAATTTCGTTAGAAAATATATTTAAAATATACCAATCTTGTAAGAAACCAGATTTTATAACCAGCCCATAACGAAACTTATTTGTTATACATCCGAAAGTCGCATGACGAGAATGTTTTCTTCTCGGTGTAGATCGCGGCGTTATCGATGATTGCAATCTGGAAACTGCGTCAAGACATTTCTTGCGGCATACCACTAAGTCAAGTTCCGCTTGTGAATAGAAACCTGAAAATGTTGAAAGTTTCTGCTCGTGGCAAGCTGCACCAATCCTTGCAAAGCAAAAAACTTGACTCAATTAAAAAATCCCATTGTTTATTGGTCTACAGGCAAGACGCATTCAAACGTTTTGTTGATGCAAGGCCAGCTTAACCAAAGAAGGAATTTGAATTGTATAAAAAAAACTTTTTTTCTGCCGTTTTGACTCTTTTCAGATATGTACAGAGACCAGATTCAGTTTTTGCACCAAATTTAAGAAGCATGCTGAAAAATTACACAGTTTGTTGCTTTTTAATTGGTTCACAAAAATAAGTTTCTTATTTTACTGTTTATTTCCACTACCTGTCTAGGAGAAGTTTATATATATGCCATTTAGTTATCGTGATTTTTTTTATTTTCGTGAATGAATTGATTCAAGGAGCAATTTTGCGAATAGAAAACTTTTGTTTTGAGTTGACAAGCCGTTTTGACAAAATTGAAAATTAATGCTTCAGAAACCAAGTCAAAGCGTGGCCCAGTGGTTTGTGGAAAAAAACACTTTTTGCAAAACTTCCAATAAAATTTGACCGAGATTCCTCAAAGCCAGAAACGGAACAGAAGAAAATTCTAATGCAAGGTTTCAGCTGCAGGCAAAAATATTTTCCATATGTAGCGCTTCTGATCGCGCTGTAGTGGTACTAACACTTACTGACAAGATTGAGATTTGCAAAAACTCATAATGGGCCGCCGAGGGCGTTTTCTTGCCCCGGGCACAAAAGTACGCCGAAATGCCGCTATTTGTGTTTAAAGAATGTGTCAGTAGTTTGCTTTTGCATGGGTTTAAAAAAGAAAAAATCCCAAATATGTGATTTTTTTGAATGAAACTAAACTAATTTGGAACAACCCTCCAAAACAACCTTCTATTTTAATTAAAACCTTTACTATAATGTGAACGAAATCAAATTGCAAATCTTGAATATCACGCAGACGATCTTGCCCCGCACGCCAGAACAACATCCACGTATTTACGGTGATAAAAGTCCCGCCAAATGCCACTACGAGCCAGGATGATATTATCACCTGCAATTGTAGGCATTGTATTTGGTGGCTGTAGCCCGAATTGATAATTTGCGGCACAAGCCGCACGCACGGAGGAATCAAGCCGACGCTTGAGGTCAGGCTGGCCTGCTCCTTGGGTGGTGTGAGAGCACGCTGCGCGGGAGCACCACAGAGCGCTGTCACGCCCAGCCACGAGTAGCGTCTTGTTCCTACAATTCTTTCTTAAAATAGATTTTACGTTAACGGGTTGGCAATTCCTTACCAGAAATAGCTGATCCGGTCCCAAATTTTTTTTAGATTTAATAGCATCTATTTTCAGGGTTTATAAATGACCAGACTAGGTCTGGACTAAAGAAGACAGACAAAGATTTTGAAAAATAGATCCACCCCTTATTTCCTACTTTTACTTTTTATTTCTGCTATTTACGGACTTTTAAGTATCGTTGAATTAATTTAACCTTTTAAAAGTTGGTTTTCGGTTTCGCACTTTTCTGCTCTATGCGCTGTCTTTTTACCATAACGGTGGGTTTAAGCGGGTAAAAGTTAACTGGGGCATGTGTAATCGCTCTGTAGCAAGGTTTTTGGGGACTATCCATGCACACAAGCCTTTTGTCTTGCTGGTAGACCCACACAATTTTTATTACTTAGAAGTGCTGTAGTTCAGTTGTTTCTTGATTTCAGAACATGTTTGCAAAACATATCCAAGTGCGCTCCGGTTTCCGGTTGTATGAACTTCCGGTTGTATGAACCTGACAGAGTTGGAACAAAACTATGATGATAAAATACCTAGAAGACTGTTTTCACTCCACCAGACCAATAACTACCGCAGTTTCGAGAGGGCTTGCTCCGGTTTTCACGACGTCTTGGTCATAGTAACCACCGTTCTGGAAATATTAACAGTTTTGGGTAGAAACCGCCAACAAGAAAAAAACTAAAACTTTGAAGTGTGCCACTGGAGGCGCTGTTGGTGTTCCAAGCGTGCTTGAGTATTTCCGTTATTGTTGGAAGTAAGCAAATGCTGACTGTCAACAATTAACGTTTTTCTGGCCACCCATCCATTCTGGTAAGTCTTTGCATAAACTTTGTCCGTGGACATATGCGTCCACAGGTGCAGGGGACGAAAAATCTGGGTGGTTACAACTTTTTGCCTGAAAAAGTATGCTTATGCTCAAAAAGTAGATTTTTCAAAAAATCTTACCCTTCGAATTCTCGTTATGTGATTCTAAATCAATTTTAAACATGTTAACAACAATAAAGAGGCTCCTTCTCCAAAACAACTTTTGAAAAAACTTGGAATTTCGGCAATTTAATATTTACAAAACGAGGAATTTAGTGCAACAAACTCACAAATTTTTGTGTTTGAAATGATTTTGCCTAAAGGTAAAGTGGTTGATGAGCTAGAGTTCCCCTGATTCCTTCCCTTACACCTACACGCATTCAGTATGACTATGTATCTCCTACGCCTATTTTCCAGAAAAATAACTAATTTTGATAAAACAACGCCTGGTTTTAGGGTATCTCATTAGATCGATTTCACAGGTTCGTTGACCACGCGGATAAGGCATTTGCAATCCAGCTGGTAACAAATGCAAATAACTTGTTGGTTGGAACTGTCCGCCTCTCATAAAGACTGACACGTAAAATCATGTCAAGAGATGTGATCTCAATCTTTTAGATTGCCACCGAAACAGCATAAGAAACTTTTTAGACTTTCACATTTCATACTACAATTAACTCATTGAAAAAGAATACGCAGTATTTTCGAGATATTAAAAAGCTCTTACTGTTTTGTAGGGAGTTGTGGTAGAAAAAGATCAAAAAAGTTGTGCACCCTGTCCAGTTAGAAACGTGATAGCGCAAGACACAACATCTTTTTTCAAGTTGCTTCATGCCTGCACTTGCATTAGACTCATAATTTAATCCCTCTTCTACGCAAACATGCCATCAGTAACGCATTCCCCGTGGTACCTCCTGATATTGCTAAAGTTGCTGTGTAAATTGCGCGCCCGGTTTGTCCAACGGTATAATTTAGGCAGTTATTACCATGAAAAGAGCAAAATTAATGAAAACCATCAAGTATCGGTCGTCGCGCGCCTGACCAATTATGGACCGCGTCCGAGCTTTAGGCAGAGGCGCACGTTGGAAAAATTCGCGACAGTCTATACTCATCACCTATCCACAACAGGAGGCCCCACGCAACTGAGGCGAATGGGAACAACCCAGAGTGTTTCTACACTGGGAGACTTGAAAGCTACACGCAAATGCCAATCTTGCCACAAGCTGTTAACTGGAATATCACTTCACTCACCGGAAAAGAGCATGAACTGGTCGAGGAAATCAAACGATATTCCCCAGATGTTGTTGCCACCTCTTCGACGAAGCGCCGTGGCTCTAATACTGCTGAATTTGACGATAGGTGGAAATTCTTCTACTTAGGCGTTGAGTCACCAACATTTGCTCAGGCTGAGATAGGGATACTACTGTAGTAAGCTTGGAGTTGGCCAGTTTTGTTGATGAATGGATCCCACTAGAAGGAAGGGTATGCATGTTGAGGTTGAAGTTGTTGTACCGCTCCGTTGGTTTGATGCAGGCATTCGCTCCAAACGCAAGTGCGCAGTAAACGAAATTCGTGGAAGAACTCGTAATGCCCTGCGAAGGGTTGAAGCTAACGAATCCACAATCCTTTTGGGAGACTTAAATGCACGCGGTGGGAACGAGGCTGGGTGTGATATGTCAACATATTGATGCTGACGTACAGCAAATGACAATGGCAAACCCCTGTTGCAACTGTGCTGTAAAAACGCACTGTGCATCATGAACACTTTCTTACAACCCGGCATTTCTACAAGCACACCTGGTGCAGAGACTCGTTGGGTAAACAACCATTCATTGATTTCTGCATAGTTTCAATTGGCTTCCAATCAGTGTTGGACGTTCGTGTCAAAAAGTGCGCCGATCTGTCAACTTATCCCCACCAGGTGGCCTGCAACTTACGTCTGGAAAAAACAACAGAGTCTACAAAACCGTGCAGGTCTAAGAGGGCCTACGGAATAAATAAGTGGGCAAGTATATGAGAACGACCTTTGCAGACAGCGTGTCGTCTTTGTTCCGACAACTCTCGGACGGCACAGCACACGCAGAAGCGAAGTGGAACCTGTTCAAATCAAATGTAGCTTCATCTGCTGCTCGGCATGTAGGCGGAAACAACTCAGTGCGGCGAATAATGACAAAAAGCAACCTCGTCGGCGGAGACAGAAGGTAAATTCGAAAGTAGCCAACAAGGCCTGGCTTCGGAGCACACCTGAATCTTCTTTGCATTAGTGGTACGCTGAGGCTTGGAAGTCCGCAGGCTTCACGGTGAAAAAATCCAAAATGCGAATTTAGACATGAACTAGATTCCAATAGCTGCAACTCAACAAAGTGTTCTGACAAAACATCCGGCGTCTCCGCGGAAAAAAATCTCATATTCCTAGATCTATCAAAGACCAAAAAGGAGTCTTACTCAGCAACTAGCAGGACATCCTTGGCGGATAAACAGAGTATTTCAAAATCTTTTAAAACCACTCACCATCACACAACCGGAAACCTAGGAGGCACGTTTCTGGCAGTAAAACACCATCACCACAACTGACGATTTTCTAGCTGCCAAAACTCTTCTTAATCGTATGAACAGTTGTTTCAATCCGTTGCTAGGCCGTATTATATCTCGGTGCAGGTGTTGAGCAGCTATTCGATTATCTCGTCATCCAGTACCGTCACGCCATGCACTCTCTGCGGAGGTCGATGGATTGGACAATGAAAGACAAAATGGTCAATGGTCAACGGTCTGTTCTTCTGTGCCACGGTCACAAGTCGCAGAAGGAGCCATGCCCCAATTGTGTAAACAGGAGCGGAAACGTCCGACACCGGTGCTGAGGCGGTTAAGCCGGACCCACACTGTCGGTTTTCAGCTGCGTGCGACCAAGCCGGAATTAAAATTACCACTTAAAATTCTGTGGTGCCGTGTCTCTCTGGACACCCAAACCAGTTTGCGCTGCAAATGAGCGGCAATACATTGCAGCAAGTGGAGAAGTTCAAGTAACTGTGAGTTTCCAATCGGTCTTTGTTCCGATCTTCGCGCATGGTCGTGAATCTTGGATAATGACTGAAAAAGTGCTATTTCAGGTACAAGCGGAGTAAGATGCTAAATTTGCAACACAAATCGCGACCTCCATAAATTTTAGTGAATGAATCTGAAACGTGATCTGTCAATTCATTCACTGTGTGAGGATTTTTCTAACCTTGTTCTTGACTGCACCCTAAAAAAAGAAATCAATTGGTGTCAGGTGAACATGGTGGCCATTCAATGCTGCCGCGCCTTTCAGACCAACGCTGCGTAAGGGCTTGATGAAGATGCTCTCTTACATCCGTATTTAAGTATATTGTAATTGTTTGCCATCGTTCACAGTTCATGGTTCCTGTAAATTAAAAAACAAAGATATGAAATATATAACGTTTCTAAGACATGAATAAGTAGCATAGAATGAGGGTTCAGTATTTTTTTCTATGATTTATATCTGAAACGTTATTGTTAAGGTGAAACAGACAATGAAGTAACTGTAACACTACTTTTGATCCATCCTGTATATTGACTGTGACTTCCTCTGCCTGAGAATTTACTTAAACTGAAGGATGTTGCTAAAGTAGACATAGAAGCATGGAAAAGCTTGAACAGGAGTGGCAGTTGCGCCACTGGCGGCAAACGCTTTAAGACCAAATTAAAATTTATAAAATGTTCAACTGGATGCCTAAGAAACAACCCCATCACGTTAAACGGCAGAGCTTAACTAAGCACACCAGTAAACGGAGACCTCGGAAAAATGATACAGAGACACTCAACGCCACAGAAAACGTCTAATCTGCAAAATGCAAGCTGTGCTGACAGAAGGTCAAACAATGGTTTTGAACAAATCGCGGATTGAACTTGACGATTACGACCAAGTGTTATTGTGGAAAAGACTAAGGTTTGTCCAACACCAGTGTTCCCACTGAGGTGCGCAAATGCACAGCACCACTAGACCATCTGCGCAGTGAACTCTCATTCTCGCGCACTTGCAACTTTCCAAAATCTAAAGTTATTTAAATTATATATGCACTGTACTTTGTTTTTATTTCGCTAAGATTTTATACTTATTCTAATAATTCACAAAGTTAGTAATTGATTTAGAATTTTGCTGGCTCAGCCTTAAAATATTCATACTCACTAAAACAAAGATTTGTTCAGTTCAAAATTTTCTTCGGGGAATCACTGCCTAACACAAAATTGGAGTAGATCGGTAGAAAACGCGAAATGGCTCAACGTCCAGCAACACGCCATACGGACAAAGCGTCGTGCAGTGCTTGGAGAAAGGAATGGTGTAGACTTTGGACTTTGCATTGCCAAAAAAGCTGAAAATACCCAGAAACTCTAGACCAGGGGTAGGTAACCTACTATCACGAGCAGGGAGGGATTTAGGCACCGCGGGGCCCTAGGCCTTGTTAGTTTTTGAGGCCGCGTGCAGGTGTGACCTATTTGGCCGTTTGTCTGAAAAGCGTGAAAGTGTGCTCCTCGTATGTGTAGTGCCCCCTCAAAAATCTATCTTTTGTTGTGCCGACTTTAATTCCACGATTGTCTTAGATCAGGTGTCTCCAAACTACGGCCCCCGACGCCATTTCATCCGGCCCGCGAAGAGATTTTGTCAATAATGAAAAAATAATATATTTACGAAGCATTTCTTGATTTGGCAAAATGTATCATATATCGCGAAACAATCACATTACGTATTATGTCCGCCCGTCCGACTGTTGTGTAATAACGTATGTGGCCGTCGGACAAAAAAGTTTGGAGACCTTCATATGGAGCTTCAACAAGCAATCTCTGTTTGCGGGAAATCTAGTTAAAATCAACCAAACATAGTATCCAATACTGACAATATTGCTTTTCATCGGAGGATAGTAGTGTCTGGCGGTCTTGCGTTGATGTGAGCTTTTGTCGGTGAAAAACTGTATATCAGTTAAGTACCGTTTTTTCTTTTTCATTCCTTTTTTGTAACCGCTTTCATACAGACGGCCTGCATCTCTCTCACTCCAGATGCACAATATTGTCGTGTTGTTACTGTACTGATAAGAGTCTAGAGTAGACATGTGCATTTCCGCTCGTTTCAAGGTAAAATTTGAAGTAATGCCTCTGCACAGATTCGCAAATTTTTAGTTAATATTGAGTCGTCATAGGAAAGAGTTGCGCGGGGCCCCCAAAATCTCGGGGTCCTAGGCCATGTCCTATTTGGCCTATGCGTAAATCCGTCACTGATCACAGGCCGCATAAATTGTGGATTATCTCTGGCGGGGCGCAAACAACAATTGAGTTTATCCTAAAATTCTACCTTTGTCTTACTATGAGGAATGGAGGCTTCTCAAGACATACTGTCTTAAGTACCTGCTTATCATGGAGCTTCGTTTTGACGCGATTTTGTACTCTAAATTGGGTAACGAAACTTCTGATGCGGGCCATATCAAATTTTCACGCGGGCCGCAGGTTCCCCACCCCTGCTCTAGACCTAATAGGGATCTATTTGATGACGAAACCACCGTATACGTGGACATGGTTTTTACAAAATTAAGGAACATGAAAACTTTGCTGTTGGACGCATATCGAACCAAGAACAATTTACCGAAACAACAAAGAGACAGTTTAAGGAAACTTTTCAAACCCCTTACGTCCCGCACGGGCCACTTTTTTGACCCGAGTTTGCAAATTTTTGCAACTCCATAACTCGCCAGCCGATTGAGCTAGAGAGCTATCCAAACCATCCACGGATTCAAAAAGTCTTCTACTTGAAATCGAAAAAAACGTTTTTCGTTTTCGGTTTGGGGTTCGCTGGGGGACCGCTACAAGTGGGGGTGTTTTGGCCTTTTTTTGGCCACCTTTACCTGGCCCTGGACCCCAACCCATTAGGCCATTATTTTGGCTCAAGATTTGTTTGGAAACTAGGACAAAATCTGCGTCTTTGGAGCCCTTGAATGACTTTCTAGCATATCTGTAGTCGAAAATATGGACAAAAAGACAAAAATTGGTGAAAACTTCTGTACCCACAAACCCTAATCTGGGGTGGAATACACCCTTTTTCTAAATGGCCATCACTCGCCAGCGGATCGAGCTAGAGAGCTGTTCAAATCCGCTCTGAATGGGGAAAGACTTGTAGATTAGGCTGAAAAAAACACGTTTCTCCATGCGATTTCGGCCTTTCCGGCTATGTTTACAAACCCACAGGTTGTTTCGACATGTTTTGACAGGTTTCTCAAAACAATCCATGACGTCAACGTCCCATCGGAGTCCGAAAATCGAGCCGAATCACTGGCGCGAAACCGCGCGAGATTTAAATGCATTCTAGGCTATAGTACGAGCTTTCAGAGGGTTTGATGGACATTCTATCGTTTCTAGTTGATAGGTTATGGCAAAAATGGCAGAATATTAATTAGGGAAATCTCTGCTAATCCCCTGGGACATTCCTGGCATATTTGGAGTATTTTTGACATAACTTTTGAACCAGAAACGCTAGAAACTTGACCAAGGGCTCTAAAGACGCGTATTTTAGCCTAGAATCCAAAAATACTGCAAGCCAAAATATTGGCGCGTGGGATCGGATGATGACGTCACATAATTAACCAAGAAAAATACCCACATCATGATCCCATTGGCCCAAAACCCCTCATCCAAATGTAATTTTTTTTTCTAAACTACACGACGCCACTAGTAGTTTCAGGGTTTGAACTTCCCTCTACCTCAATCTGCTGCCGAGTTATGGCTGGCCAACGTTTGCCCTGAAAGGGCAAATTGTGCCTTTTCTGAAAAGTTTTGAATTAGGCCAAAAACTGGGTTTTTGACCCATAATTTTGGCTACAGATATGCTAGCAAGTCAATCAAGGGTTCTATAGACGGAGGTTTTCATCTAGTTTTCAACAAAATTTTGAGTTAAAAGAATGGGTCAATGGGTTGGGGTCCAGGGCCGGCCAAAGGTGGCCAAAATTTCCAAAACATGCCCTCATTGTGACGTCACCTCCAGAAAACCCCAAACCGAAAACGAAAAACGTTTTTTTCGATTTCAAGTAGAAGACTTGCTGAATCCGTGGATGATTTGGATAGCTCGCAAGCTCAATCGGTTGGCGAGTTATGGAGTTGCAAAAATTTGAAAAGTCGGGTCAAGAAAGTGGTCCGTGCGGGACTTAAAGGGAAAAGAGTAAAATCGTGAATTGTCCAGTGAATAAGGACCTGCGGATAAACTAGTTTTTAATTGCAAATATTATTTATCAAAAACCTGCATCAATTTGCAAAATGGATGTGCCGGTAAATAGATGACACGCTTACCTTAACAAAATAAGAAACGATTGCAACGATCTTGTTATTGAATTCCACTGCGGGTTCCGTGAGTGACAAACTGTTGCTAAACATAACTGGGGTGAAATGGACGGACAACTCGAACCGCAATTTCAACGGTATATCAGCAAAATGTTTTCAATGCAGTAGGCTACACCGGCTTACGCGTTTACCTGCTTTTCAATGCTCACAAGTTAACGTTGGAGAATTCATTGAATGCTGATATCAAAAAATACCGCGGTATGTATGCTTGTTACAATCTGCTGGGAGCATCAGCACCTCACGTATTACTACATTTTTAGAATTTATGCTGAAACATTTATGCGCAATCTTTGGCAAAAACGGCACAGAAAAGTTTTGTCAAGATAGGCCTCAGTATATTGGAGATCTGGTCAACAGGAAAGATCGCCTGATTAAAAACCTAAGAAATGAGAAATCCGTCTTTTACATTGTGGCCGCAGATGTGACAGCACTTTATCCAGCAAGCTTGTGCAGTTACACTGTGACTAAAGCTCTTGAATACGCCCTGGTGAAGGGTTACATCTTCAACACAAAAGGCCCGCAAAATCGTTGTTGAACTGCACATTGATCAACATTTTTATTAGCAACGTTGTCACACAATATGGCGACCAGTTAAAATATATAGCCCCAAAACGGAAATATAAAAAAAATAAATATAAAATTGATAATAATCAGTCTGTTGCATTCGCAAACATTGCTGTGTATTACATTCTGCAGCCGATTACTGGCGTGCTAAATGAGGCGGAACGTTTCCGTAGATTTATCGATGGCTAAATGTGGATCACCGCATCAGACATGTCTAATCTAAACTCTAGTGAATGCATTCGACAGGCACTAACCTCAGTATCTGCCCACAGTGGTGTGGAAACAGTGTTCCGCCAAGCTTTACAGCTGACCAGAGAGGTAAAGTTGAAATCCTAGCTAGAGGTCAATCAATGCATATGTACTGAAGATCGAGGTCCTCGAAACAAAACAGATATGAGTGATGGCAGCGACCAAATCGTCTTGTCGCGGCAATATATATGCTACAGCAGTTATTCTCTACTTGTTTGGTCTATGGACCATCTTTTATTAAAAAAATTTCCGATGTACCACTTTGCTGTGCTGAAACCTCATGAACAAGGGGTCGAAAGTGTATTTCACATTGGTCAGTGAACTCAAGGGCATTTTCAATTAAGGATTTATGGAACTCTCTGTGGACCACTAAAATTTCCAAAAGACCACGTGGAGAATCACTGGGCTATATTGTTTTATTTCATTCTAAATAAACCACCTATTCATGACTCCTACACTGTTACATTTGTCAAAAACCCAGATTTGACTCTCTGAACACCTGCGAAGATAAATGGCTTAATGAACTTAACCCACAAATTGATATTCAAAGCATGATTCACCTGGTGTGAAGTAATTCTTGTACCCATGTGCGTTGTTCATTGATTTATTTTCTGTTCGGCTTTGTCCACTTGCTTGACTTTTTCTAACACCGATGTAAGTTAGTTACCGACGTTGATGCGTCCATTTAGCTTTTAAATAGATAGGCCCTCCCTGGAGTAAGTCCGTCAGCATTACGAACGCCTTCATGTTTAATGTTTACGCATTCTTCTGTCGCTTCACGTTGAGTCATCGTGTGGTGATTTCCTCAAGGTAGTTGTGCTACTTCGTAACTGGCGTCGGTAATTTTCCAGTTTTTACTGGCTGCAGCTTGTGTTTTGATTTATATATTTTAGTCTTGCGTTTGCTTGCTCTGCTCTTGCTTTAGCCTTTCAACTTCTCACCAGTAATAATTACCAACAGATTTCATGACTGTGGATGCGAAGAATTACGCGAAATCCAATTACTCTTAAAAAAAATTACTGATATATTTAACTGCATCGACTTTGCGGAGACTAGTTATTTGAGGGCAATTAAAAGCTCTAGGTCTGCTGCAAGCTTTCGAGGAATCAGCCGACTGGGCTCTGCTTTCTTCACTTTGCGATGATATACACTTGTGCATATCTGCATTCAAGTAACTAGTCTCCACAATGCACTTTGCTAAGCAATACAAAGAGTTGCTGCAGAATCTTATTGCGACCAATACAGTCACAAGTGTCGAATACATTATTTTATTCAACGTTTTAGCCTCCACAAAAGCAACGAATGTGAACAAATCAGCAAATTTTTTAAAGAGGAAATCGATTTCACGTAATACTACACATCCCCAGTCCTGATATCTCAATCAAATACAGTAGAATCATTTTAATTGATTCTATTTCGTCGCCTTTGTAGAGACTAGTTACTTGAATATAGTCATTTGAGTTTGTCACAAAGATGACTTTTGCTTCGGTTCATGTGATGAATGAAAAAAGCCATGGCTCTCTGTCGCCCGACAACGGTTGTTCTTAAAAGTAGGATTTTTAAAATACTTTGCACCAACTGATGCACAACTTTGTCACGAGCGAACTCGATTTTTTAAAACAATAAACTTTCAGAAACAAGACAAATAGCACACCAAACGCACGCTTTTTCAAACGCAAGATTTTTCACCTGGAACTATAGCTTATGCATGCAGATAATATACAAAATGGGTTTTGCTATAGTTTGTGTAGTCTCTATCCTCTTTGCTTCTTCGGGAAAAGATCCTTGCGCATTGTATTTTATAAATTCTTTAAGTGTCAATAATATGCACATGTCTGCGTTTTTTAAATTTTCAACCGACTCTGCGAAGTTGTAGTAATATTTTCGAATGACTTTGCTCCAATTTTAATTCACCACAACAGCGTTTTCCAACGGTAAGTCGAGCGCCAAAGGGAGCCGTAGAACTCGGTCAGAGATGTCGCAAGATCCAACCAATACAAACTACAAAAAACATTGTCAACAGCTTATAAAAGGTTTTATTAGTGTACCATCAGCTCACAGTTGTATTGACAGAGCCGCCGCAAGCTTTAAATTGGACGGCGGCGTGCGGGGGCCCAAATATCTTTGGAAAGTGCGTGCACTGTTGAGCTGTTAAATTTCTATGTTTCATATTTCTATATTTTTCAAACCACTTTTAAGTGTATTTCTTGGCGAACTCCCCCTTCAAAACCTGAAGATTAAAATTAGGTCTTGTGACATTATCTTCGTAGAAATTGCCATTGTCTTCGTACCAAGATCTAGTCTTGGTCCCTGAACTGACCTTTAAGTCCGTTTCATTGTACACCTTATCAAGCACTTTGACACTCACTCCAGTCATGGCTTTAAAATATTTACTTGCTGTCTGTTTTGAATGTGATCTTTGAGCAAATCACTTGGCATTGATCTCACAAGAAGTCAGCACTGTAAAAAAAGGGATATTTTTTGGATGAAAGTAACCCAACATAAAGGACAACGTCTACCTGTTGCCATTGATTTTGTGGTACAAAATACCTCAGTTCTTGCAAAAACAACCTTCTTTTTTTAGAGTGAGGACTTGGAAATATGCGATAATTCTCTTTAGGGATAAAAAAGGATAGTGTGCCTATTAACTTTATCACTCTAACAGGGTCTACCGATGGCGGTAGGGGGTTACAATGCCCCGGACGCCCAATCGGTGGTGGGTGCAGAAAAGTCCCAACAATTTTGCAAGTATTTGCTTCAATGCATTATATTTTCTCCCGCGGTGCGCCAAACGTTTTCTTGCCCGGGACGTCATCTAACCTCGGTACTCCCTCGCAGTCTAACGTTGAATTGAAGGCGACTGCTACCTCGGCATGTGGAAAAACAACGCCCGTTACGTGGACAAAAGTGTCTCATAGAACATTGCGCCGCATAATATCATGCAGTGAGATTGAGGGACAACACTCAGGTACAGTACACTGGATATACTGTAGAATTCGCTTGTAACAACATCGTCTCTAATGATGCTTTTTCTTCGGTCCCGGCACAATTCCTATCTTTTACGTGTATTCATGTTCGGCTTGACAAGACACACATGTCACGGTTGAACGACTTCGACTACATCGTCACTTCGCCTATAGCGACGCTTTTTGTCGGTCCCCGCAGAATCTGTTCATTTGCAATGACATTTGCAAGTTTCTTTTGAAGTGTAAGCTCGGTTATGTGGAGCCATCGCACAAATTTTTCAAGATCAAATAAGAATGCAGGTGGCCAGTCGTTCAACCGTGACATGTGTGACTTGTTAGTGCCATCAAGAATTGCGCCATCAGGCAAATCTTTACATGAGTTTTACAGCATTAGGGATTGTTGCGACTGTAGTCAGTTTGATCGAGTCTTGGTGGAGCAGTGCGTAAATTGTCGAATAAAAGAAGCAGCATCCCATTATGGAAAAAGTATGACATCGCTGTCTCGCTCAATAGCGAAAATATAAAAAAAAAACTGGAGATAGGTAAGCTGATGCATAAAATTCACTCCAGAAACCCACCTGAAAATTTAAGCGAATGTTTTGTCCCATGAACCAAATTTATTCTCATGTAACCCGTAGTGCTACGCGAGAGGCGTATTTCTGGCAGACAGCATCAACCAAAAGCGTGTTTAAAATATCTTGGGCCCCAAAATCTGCGACACTATTGATCCCTCCTTGTATGGATTTTCCTCATTTACATTAAAAAACAATGCAGAGACATCCTAACCGCTGAGTATTACAGTAATTTTGAGTAAATGGCTTTGATGCGTCGCACTGCCTTCTTATTTGTCCTTTCCTTAGAATCCTTACTTTTTTTCCCTTTTGTAGCCAACATATTCCCGTTGCCTTTCACACTTGGATTTTTTTCGTTTTGTGTGTGTATTTGCGCTCGTGTGATTTGTTTTCTTGTATTGCTGCTGGTGTTCTTTTGTTTTGCAGGAGCAGGGCGTTAGAATCCGCAGATCTCTTTTAGTGCAGGTACTGGTAGATGATGTTCGAACGTGGGAAACCCGACCCCAAGAGCTTCAGCCATTTCATTCCACCGGCATAATGGCTGTGTTGGATGACTCACCCAAGTGGACCATCTTCATGCTATAACCGCTGCAAATAGTTGTAGAGCTTGCTAGATGCGAAAGGGCAGTGGTGTAGGAGCTGGAGGTGCAGGAGTGCAAGCGCACCCTAAAAGTTTTGATTTGTCAAACATTTGGGCATAGAAGGTTCGACATTTTTTAACAATATTAATGAAATTATATTTCAGTGTTATTGAGTGCATAAACAAAAGTTTAATGTGTCACAGGAAATACATTAAATATAGATATATATAAAACCAACTACCTATTTCTAGTACCTTCGTGTTTTAGTTTGTGAGAGTTCAGAGTGACTGACTCACTTGAAAGTTTTGGCAAAAGAAGGCATTTCATTTATGTGCTTTATTAATTGTACGCTGAGGGAATCAAATATACTGCAGGGCATCTGCTTTATATTAGTAGAGCCTAGGGCCTTCGAAAGCGCGGTACAAGAGATACATCGTAGCCGGGCCCGGTAGACACTAGGCAAATATATCGTTCCTTGCTGACAGTAGCAGCTGGAATCTGCATGGAACGCTAAATCTCAGAGCTGTGAAGCAGATGCTTGGAGTACTGAGCCAGCTGGCTTCTGACGATGTTCTTGCACAGCCTAGCGTACTTCTTTTCAGTTTGGTTATTAAAAAACAAATTTCAAGTAGGCCTAGCTGTTTTTCTGTTTTCAAGTCTATTACAACGTGGTAGAGGAAAAGTGGAATGTACCCACAGCAGTGGCGTAGCGAGGCTAAGTGCCGCCCGGGGCCGACCATAAAAGTGCCGCCCTTTCTACCCCTCAAATTTTATAAGAATTTAAAATGAAAGAAGATCATGTTTCGTGCTTATAAGCATTACTAAAGCATCTTGAAGATCGCAATCAAACGCTAACAAACTGAAATGGGTCTTGTTTTTCATTGTCGATTATTACGAGTCTTGCTTTTTTCTGTTTGTCGTCACCTTCCTCATCATTACTTTTCCTACTTTGTTGCTTTTTCACATATGCATGTATGGACACAATATGTTTCGTCAAATGTTCTTCCCTGTTGGTTTTTAGTCTCCGGTAGGGCCACCGCTTGGCTTTTTAATAGGTTACTCATTCCAGGGGGATAATACGAAAAAATTAAGGATTGTTTTAGCAGCATACTTAAATTAAAGATGCAAGCATTTATGTATGTTAATATATCGTGTAATACCCCCGTATTTAACTAAAACAGAGTATATATACTGCATATAGCAGGCTATAATAATAATTAATTTGATAATAATAAATAATTAAACACTTGGTCTAGCTGTCAGGCTTCTTTCAGTTACACCTGCATAGTTAGTCCTTTACCTTGTTCGTTACTATCAGACATCTGTTTCGAAACTTGTATGGCCAAAACATGCCAGGTGGGACAAAGGTCTTTTGAATGCTCAGCAGTGATTACAACGTCTTACGTTCGACGGTAATTGTGCTGAACAACTTTATTCAGTATAGTCATTGCCATGTTGTGTAACTATTTCGATTAACGTCCCTTTTAATAAAAGTCTTCACCACAATCTTATCTAAACATATCGTTTGCCCTTGCGTTAGGTTTTCAGACTAAGGTTCTTGCCTCAAATTTATCAAAATGAGAGCAACACCTTTTCTAAGCTTTACTTGTTCAAATGACTTCTATGACTGCAAATGTCAGATATACCGCTGAACAAAGGAGACATCTACGAAATCCACGTTGCCCATCGGCTCGCTCTGATTCACCGTAGTTGCAGTTCAAACCTGCAATCTGCAATTTGAGCTCTAATTTACCCACGCAAACATACCAACTGCGCTATACCGTTTCAAGAACGTCATTTTCCGACACCATTGCGTCATGCAGATAAACAGCACTTGTATTGAAACTGAGCAACGTTAAATTTGCAAAATTCTTCACTTTAATCGCCAAAATTTAATGTTGATAATCCCACCTAAAGACTAAGCTAGAGCTTATGGCACTTACTGAAAATATCCAAATTAACAATAAAAAGTAGCATAAGATGTTACTATAGAAATGTTTTTGATAACTTTGGTGATGGAAATTGGCGGCAAGCCAACGCCTGAGATAAGTTTTCTTCCCGGGCAGTTTAGGTGAACGTTCTTTCCCAAGGAGATCTACGGTGATTCACTCCGTGGCCGTGGATTAAATCACACAACCTTCCAGTTGAGAGGCGGATACTCAACAAGTGAGCTATCGCCGCCCCAACGAAATGTTCGTCGCCAATGCCTTGGTGTCAGGTGATGTTATGATGTGCCGTTGAGATGTTGCTAAGTAACCAACTATAAAAGAAAAAGAATTAAGCTATCTTTGACTATTTACCGTGATTTCATGCAGGGCCTTTTTTACAAGATTTTGCGAGCAGGGTCAATATAAACCGCGAGCTACCAGAGCAGTAATGTTTGTTAGTCTGCGGTCAAATGTCATATCTGTCCTTTGTTCAAAGGACTTTTGACTGGGATGGGGAAATAACTTTGGCTGGAGAGGAAGGTGTAGGGACTGGGGCACAATTGCCCCCCGAGTAAATGGGTTAAAAACCTTGATTTGAAGACAAACACAAGGGTGCTTTAGCACATTGAATTTGACCCAGACGTCTAACCTGCCAGTCTAGGGCTTCTAGACGCAAAAACTGAAAAGAGTTACCGTATATACTCGCATATAAGCCGACTTTAAAACTAAAAAAAAATTATCAAATTTGGGGCCAGCTTATACGTGCATGAATCTGATCTCACACAAACGAATTGACATGACGCCACTTCTCAGATCACGCAATATCACTGATACTATCATTCAGTCATACATACAGCCATAAAAATTGAGACTGCACTAAATAAAGTTAATTCCGACAAACTACAACACAATTTTAATATTAATTTTAACTGTACCTCAAATAAAATGCAACATAATCACGCCTGATTAAGCACAGCGCATTGCATATTGATATTCTTTTGTTATTAGCCAAAACAACACACCATTTGGAGGTCGGCTTATATGCGAGTATTTGCAAAATTCCTCATTTTGGGGCAGTTTTTTAACGGTCGGCTTTTACGCGAGATCGGCTTATATGCGAGTATATACGGCAGTAGAACATTTAAAACTTTATTTAATAAGAAGGAAGAGTTAGAACTTTCAAACTCCTTCCAAAAATAAATTTTTTATCAACAAAGTGCCACCTCCCAGAAGGTGCCGCCCGGAGTATACGCCCCTGCCAATTTGCCTCCCAGAAGGTGCCGCCCTGAACCCCCGCCCCCTTGCTACGCCACTGACCAACAGCTACAGAAAATGTGTAGAAAGTTCGTCGCATAAAACTTTTCGGGCAAATTGGCAGGGGCGTATACTCCGGTGTGCTAGGTGTGCGGAGCACACCCAATCAAACTGATTGTGGCGTGACTTTTTCCAAATCGTGCAATCAAGGGAAAATCGCCAAAAAAGTTTGAAAGATAATTATTCATTCATTTTCTGAGCCAAATTTAGAAATTGCCCCATTTCAACTTGCTTGATTTAGCTGAGTTGTTTATGAATCGCTAGTTTCCCGTTACGTATTTTGATGTGGCAACCCTGGGTGTGCACCAGTCCCCTTGGCCACGGGGGGCTTTCAGGGGCTTAGCCTCCCCAAAGAAAGTTCCAAGCCCCCCAAACTGAAATATCAAGCACGGTAAATCACTAGAGTTTGTAGATTTTATCAACTTTTCACATTGTCAAGCCCACCATCATAAACGTAAAGCCCCCCTGTTGAAGACCATGGCGACGGTTCTGGTGTGCACTAATGCAGCCACACAGCTGCGCTTGTAATATAAGCATCAGTGCATCTACCAGAACACATTCGAGCTACGTCATAAAATGGCCGTTCAGCCGTATTGAGCATAACGGTTCAAACATGCCCATATCTGTTCTGTCCTTCCAACGGTTGCATAATTAGCGGCCACATTCTTGCGCATTCTCAATTCTTGTGTAGTTTAGCAAGTTTCTATCCTGCCACCCTAGGTGTGCGCCATTCCAACCGCGCACCTTCTGTGCTCGACTGCTCCTATTCGATGAGACATTCGCGCCGCCTGATGTTTTTGCAGTTGTGAACTGCTCTGCGTAGCCAGGGACGTACCTAGGGGGACAAAGAGGGCACAACGCCCCGGGCGCCGAATCACTGGTTTACCGTATATGTCCCTACAATGTCACAGGTATTTTATTCAATACAATACAACATTTACCACTGAAAGACAATACAGTACAACATTCACCACTGCAAGTTCTCAAATTTAGATTTAATCAAAACTTTATTATGGAACCTGTCTTGTGACAGATATTTTTTCTAAAGATGCTCGTTCTCAAACTTTAATTTAATTAAAACATTTCGTAACCGTTTTGTGACAGATAGTATTTTCAAAAAATGCTCGTTATCAAATTTTAATTTAATCAAACCATTACGTAACCTATTTTGTGACACATTATTTTCGAAAGTAGCACCTCCTCACTAAATACGTTAGATCGATACACAAGTGAAAATAGCTTTTGACCCGAATGCAAAACCAAATAATTGACGAAGGCACTTTGCACTAAACGCTAATTAATTAATCATGTGGTCAATCTTAATTTGAATTTATTGACAAACAGCCAATGAAGGCAGGCCAAGGCCTGAAGAAATCATTGGCAACGCAAAGACTAACACAGAAGAAGAAAAAAAGACACACATACACACAAATAAAACAGTACAAACAGAAAACGTGTCAAACGGTGAGGTCATATTAAAAGGTTGTATTTCTGGACAAAAACAGACATGTCCGTCTAAACAAGCGCAATGACGGACTTTTAGACAGTTTAGGGTGTCCGAAGAGAACCATTTCGACCAATTCAGTTGGATTCAATGCAGCAAACTCAGAGTAGGAAAACACATTTTCCTCGGCGAGAATCTTAGAGACATTTGTAAACAACATTCGGCGTGACGTACAGGTGGAAGGACACTCAAGAAACATGTGAGCTTCAGTCTTCATAGAACCACATTGACAGATCTGATTGTAGCAGCCATCTATGTTCAATTTACTATGTCCTAGACGAAGCATACACAAGATAGCAGTTGCGTTAGTACTGCAATCGTGCAAATGCCAAGCATTAGTTTTTT
>Ga0210059_1003984_pt1 | contig 23777 bp, 14 predicted proteins | sample Ectturendosymbi2_FD_188042 | JGI IMG/M metagenome (GOLD analysis project Ga0210059, IMG submission 188042) | Ecteinascidia turbinata endosymbiont from Florida, USA - Sample 2 (SPAdes) (version 2) | ecosystem: Host-associated > Tunicates > Ascidians > Unclassified | place: Key West, Florida...
AAACACTATAAATCCATGGAGTTTCATCAAATTTTCAGAATGTCCATCCCCCCTGCGCAAGCGTTAAGCCCCTCTATTGAAGACTTTCTGGTGACGGTTCTGGCTGCAAGTGATGCAGTAAGGGTTTATAGGTACAGCCTCGTTGTAGAGATCAGGGGAAGGTGAGGTAGGTGGAGTTGAGTTGGAACATAGGGTAAGTTGAAACATTGCAGCTCCACAACAAGTATTGAAGGTGCGCTGCTGCCTACGGAACCGAAAGGTCGTGGATCACTCTTCTCGAGCTCTGTGTTCCAGAATAACTGTAGTGTAACTTATTATCAAAGCTTTATGATACTTCATGTTTCAACAACATGCCAATGCCACCTTCTGTACTGAACTATCGGTGAACGCTCCATGAGAAAGGTCACCGTACGCCACTGCGCGTTCGTGGCAGGACGAACTGTTCTCAACCACTCTGCTGAAGTAGTTTCACTGAAAACCTTTGTGAAACTCAGTGCGAGACAGTGGTTAAGAAATGACGTAAAGTTTCTACTGGTTTGAAACAGATCTTTTGTTCATTTTCACAAGAGATGTGGTTGTCTGACCAGTCGCGCTCAAACTTGTGTGGGCACTTCGATTTTCTTTGCGCGTCTTCAAAAATTCATGTGCGCGCGCACAGCTTGGAGAGAACACTGAGGCTGTTCACGTGACTTGAATGAAGTGGACGTTGCGTTCGGGTTGTGTGAAAGTCCTGGGTCCGTGGCATCGCGCAGACTAACCAAGATTAAGCGCGGTCTCTACCTGCCTCCAGAAAGCGCCGTGGAGCCAAAATATCTGCCGTCGTCTGTGTGGGAAAATGCAATTTAAGAAATCTCTTTGTATGCCAGATTATGCGGCTGTCGGTAACCTCACAGACTGTCTGCTTATGAAAAAGCGAACGGTGGCGCCCCAGAAAACAGCCTCAATATCTTTACGTGGAAAACTTTTATGGGTTGAAAGTTCACCGAAAAACGTAATCAAAGGAGGATGTACTGAAGATGATGTTCGTTTAGCATCAGGTTGTTGAAGATGTCTCACTGCGGATTAAGTTTTAGATCCGCTTAAAAACAATTGAAATGTCTTCATTTTTGAGTAACGTTTTTCGTGAACGTTCACAGAGAAGCCCAATGGAGTTGAAAAGCTTCCATGGGTTGTTTTGCAAAATGCTGTTTTGTGCTCACAGACATCACCTACAGGTGGTTTATTGTTCCTTTCTGGTATATAGACGCAAGACAAATTTACGTGTATTACCCTGATCCAAATGTGCAAGAAAGATCTTTGCCATAAAACCTTTGCGGCTATCTTCAAACGATGATAAGGGAATGTTTACGGTTGTCTTTTGTTGATAAATTCTTTCTTCACAGACGCAGGACCTCATATAATGTGATTACGTCAGAGGGGATTTCGAGGGTAGTCGAATAAGGGGGTTTCACGTTTCTTAACTCGGCCGTATTTATGGATTTACTCAATCTCCAGAGATAAAACAATACTTCACCAGATTTTTTTTTAAAAAGGAGAATGAAGGGCAAAAAAATTAAATACACTTTTCTTTCCGGACCTGAATTTTACCTAAATGTGTCAGTGTTATCCTGATTTTTTTCTTCTTACCTGAAAATCTGTAAGTGGTATATTGTTAAAAACCAAGAGTAGTGTCGCTATTAGTGGAAAGGGCCACCATTTTAGACACCTTGTTCGTTTGGGGTGAAAGTGCTCCAGTTCTCCTATTAAACCTACTCCTGCAGCAGATGATGAATTCGTTGATCGCATGCCGTTGGCAACGAAAACCTGCTTGGTATCAACGTAAAATATGTTTTAATGTGAATTTTGCCCCACTTCAAACAATACATGTAACAGGATACCGAAATAACGGGAATTTAAATAAGAAGACGTTTGAAAAAAAACTGTTTTTGATGAGGTGCTGCGTAGTCGTGGGTGTTTGGATGAGCGCTGCTGCATCTGTAGCCGCTCCTCAATATTTGATGGAGCCGCGACGTCGACACGTGCTGCAAATGACGCTGCTCATTGCCTAGAGTGACTGAAGGACAGTTAAAACGGTGGTTTAGATCCATTCTCAATTTTCCGTAAAAACGCGAATGGTTTCACAGGTCAATTGCGTAAGAGCTTCATCGTGCATGGCGTCTCTTTGTTCTTAAGTTTGGCCATGTCTTTTAATCCGTTGCCTTTGATAACGGCACGTGAAGAGTCTGCGAAAAGGCGTCATACGCGACCTGGTTTCAAGGATTCACTTACGAAAAATCGCTTTGATGCTCTTACTTTCGAATTCCACACGGCATCGATGACTTACTTCGTTTGAGCAAAACTCGGCAACCATTTTTTTAAATATGAGGAATTTTATTGCTTGCGTCGACAGTTGCTTACCTAAAAATTTCGAAGCGAAATGTGGCCGAGAAAAAGATGATGTCTATACATCTTATAATTAGTTTCATTTATATTGCGGTAACTATTGATTCTGTAGGTGTCTGTCTAGTTTGGTTGCCAGCGCAGCTGAATTTCAAAACCCTCGTAAATGCAAAAATGGGTCGAATACCAGTAGTAAAAACACCAATTAACGAAATAAGAGATCGATGAAAAATATTGGCCAATTTGCACTTGATTTACGTGCACTGAAGAAGACTGCATACTGTCTGCTGAACTGTCGTGCTCCTCATTCGCTCTCCTGATTGCGTGAATTGATATCGACATAGCAGAAAGAAATAATCGGGTGTGCAAAAGTAGATTCAGTAGGGGGAAGCCGATAGTTCTGAAAAGAGCGAAATACCAACTTAGACATAAAATAAGAAAGTCATGTCGGGCAGGGGTATAGCGTTCAACTGATTGGTAGCTTAAATTTCTGCAAGACCATTTCGTGTCTTCCACTTGTAGCGCAAGCTATTTCAGTGTTTCATGGCAATGGAATGTCATCTTGGAAGATCAATATATGTTGAATACTGCGCACTAATGTTGTGCAGTCGAGGTTTTATTTTGTGATATGGTTCGTTGGCACTAGAGGTACAGGCGACTTGACCTAAATCACTTGTGTGGCTCGTATGAGATCATTTTGTGCAAAATGGCCTTGAAGAAAGATTATTGGTTTCTTTTGTTTGCGGTCTGCAGTTTGCTTTTAAGTTTTTCTTTTTGGTGATCCTGAAGATGGCCCGAGAACCAAACTGAAACTAGTGAGTCGGATTTGATATTGTGCTTCTGACTTTAAAGTAAACAGGTTCAACTATGCACCATTTCAAACCACCTGATTTAACTCGGGATGTTTCTTTGAGATTGGCTTTTTTGTTTCAAGATCTATAATACATCAATGAGTCATACAATTTTCTGATAAAGCACGCGGTGTCGATTTCAGCATTTGAAGGAAGTAGGAACTTGCATAGTTAGGTTTAAGCTACCGCCAAGTTTAATAGTTGAAAACTACACTTTTGTTTCTTTTCAAATTTTTCTGCCAATACACAGCAGGCAGTATGACTCAGTAGTGCATCTCCTGTCTGCAATAGCAACGTTGGTAGATCAATTTTTGTGCATTCTTTCGTGAAAATTCTGAAGCATTTTATACAAAAAATGAAAAAAAATCTGAAGCATTTCACTTAAACACTCAGTGGATCATTTCTAGATAAGGAACAAAGTCACTCATGCAGCATGCGAGAACCAGCTGTGGTATATCTTTCTATGCAGCAACTAAGATTTTTTAGAAAGTAGCGTTTAAGTCCAATAGCTTCAAAATATTGCTTTTTCTTTCATGCTATGGGTAATCTACCTTGTTGTTGCCTTTTATAATGCAATTTTGTGCCCGCTAGAACATACCAGTCCTTCGCTTGTGGCAGCAAGAAGGTTTGCTTCAAAGCATCACACGACGCTTGAAAAGATGTTTCTATTAACTTAGAAACAAAATTTTAATAATATTGTGAAAAAGTAGGGGCAGTGACCCAATGACAGCTGCGACCGTCACTTACTGCACCTGCATCCTGATCGCTCATTCTATCTTCCGGATGCGAAATAAACCGAACTGTATTTTTAAGTTTAACGCATGGCCTGAGTTGCGCCACAGGCGCAACGGCAACTGAAAGATAAGTTTTGTTAACTTGGTCACATTACTGTTGTTTTGGCCAAAAAAAGCTGGTTCATGTGCTTTTTTTCGGAGATAAATCTGCTACTGAATTCCGCATTAATCTGTGCGACAAGTGGATCACATCTTATTTGCCAATCCATGAAAGAGTTGCACGATCCCCCGTGAAACAAGGATTATGCAAGTTTTGCTGCTTCTGGCACCACCTCAATACTTAATAGCCATATTGTTCCGAGATGATCTAACCGGGATTACAAACTTACGCTTATCGAACTACGTTCGGCGATAAACGCTGTCAAAAAAAACCACAAGTTCTTTGATGTCCGCGTTGATGATATTAGGAAACACCTTCTAAGGTCAAACGTGATTGGGCCGTTCACATGTTTGCGATTTGGCGGAGTGCGGTCTCTTTGTAGTGATAAGAAAATGGAAACCAAGTCAATGTTGCAATGGACTGTTGCGCAGATATAAAGAGTAGCAAGTCAAGACAATAACAAAAGTGACCGCAAATCGCGTTTTCGTTCGCTTGACGAAGCACATCGTACAGGATATATTCCGCCGGTAGCATGGTTAGGCCGCATCAAAACGATGTTTATAAACGACAGTATTTGGATGTTTTTTTTAAAGACTGCCTTCTCTGGTTTACCTCTGTTGACTGTAAACGGTGTCGGCTGAGTCGAAGCGACACTGAATCAAAGACGCGCTGACCGAAATGTAAACCAAGTCTGAAATGACGGATGAGTTTGCTGTCAAGCGAAACGTGTGAACGCTGATGATTTATTATCAGCAGACGTCATAATTGTGGAAGACTTCTAAGAAAACTTAAATGCGCATTACGCACGATTTATGATCCTTTGGATTTTGTCTCGAATTGACAAACATTAGTTCATGGAACAAGCTCGAGCAAAGGCGGATTCGTGCAATTAACTAAACGGGCAGTACAGGATCACGGTTATAAAAGAGAAACCACGCATTTCAGTGCAATTTTGACAAACATTTTTGGAGTACATCTGACCTCTTATCTTTTACACTGGCTTCTCTGTCGAAGTTATGTCGCCTTCTACTTGCAAACGCTTTAAAGGCTATTAATATCTACCATCGTCATCAAATGCGACAAAGGAAGTGAAAGCACTGATCCAAATGGCTCCCAAAAAAATATACTCTGACTCAGAAGTTGTTCGACAGGCTGTATTCAAGGTTTTATCTTAGCCTTATACGACTATGCAAAGGTCATCTGTTTGTGAAAGCCAGATGTTTTTTCCCATGCGAAAAACTAGTCAGCCATCGCGAAGGTGCATCAGCTCGTATGTTTAATCGTGAAAGGGCGTCCCCTGCTTACACAAACTATAACTTATTCATCCAAAAAAAGTTTTTGCTCTGATAAGCACGCAGTTTTCTTTCCTATCCAAACTAAAAACCGAGTATGCATTTTTTCATGTTCGCGTATGCTGCATTGAAAACGCAAACAACGCTGTCTACAGCTGCGCAACTTGCATATTGACGAACTTGTTGTGAAAGAGGTTCTGCGCATTGGTTCTGAAACAAGGCTTGAAAGTAAAAGTTTACTGTGCATTTGACTGATGACTCCTTTGCAAGAATCTTTTCATGGAATCACTGCATCTTTGTAGATTTTTAAACACCACGTGTTTTGGGGAAAGTCGAAATCATTCAGAGCTGATCTTAATCAGTGGCGGATGCAGACCAGGTGTTTGGGGGACCAGTTATACAGGGAGCCAAAACGTCTTCACTTGTTTAAATAACCCAGATTTTCTATTACAATCGTTGAGTATCACATAAAAAGTGGTTACGTTTGTCGGCCAAGAAAGTAGCTGTTTTTGTTTATTGAACTACGCGATCTTTCAGGAATTCGCCACAGTTTAAAAGCGCCTTATATCATTAATTCATAAAACTTTTCAAGCGGGTCAAAAGATGGTCCACCATGTTTCACAAGATGCACACTAAATAAGAACACTACTGGTGTCCCGTCGGAAGGACTGTTTCCAGGGGGCCAACAGTGGTGAAATTTCATTTTACCCACTTTAAACTAAGATAAAATATTTTCTGTTAAAAAAGTAATAGGGAAATATCAAATTTCAAAAACTAGGAGGTCCAACGCCCCACTCCGACGCCCATGCTTTGCTTATATTTAAAAATGTGTTTAAATGTGTACCCTACAGCAGGGTTTTTTTTAAGAAAAATGTTAGGTACCCGGTATGGATCTGTAGGGACCCGATATCTCTGATTCTAGGGACCCGATTTTCTCTGATTTTAGGAACCCGATGATAATTTTCTCTGATTCTAGGGACCCGAATCGGGTCCCTAAAACGCCTTAAAAACCTGCCCTACAGCATGCTGCGTGTTAGCGTTTGACACTATTTTTGCTATCCGTAGCGAGATTAGAAAAAATAATATCTGCAGAAACGTACTCCGGACATGGTTATAATGAAAACCTAGAACGGATCTTCTTACACTAACAAATGGAAACTCAAGTTCCACGATAAGAGTCGGGTGAATAAATAGATGACAGTCACGTTTCCAGACAAATATTTTGCAGTTACATCTACACTGAAATCATATTTATTTCTGAAGCGACTATTTAAAAAAATTAAGGAATAAAAGGCATTTGCTATGGAATTGTTCTCACTTTCGGTAGCTCTACTCCTATCGTTATAAACAATCTCATAATCGCACGGCAGATTCACACTTTCCCTAAAAGCATACTTTCCTAAAATACATTTAACGCCACTAATAACGGTAGAATTTCAATTTACTGCCTCACCCGCTTGGACAGTGGCCTCCTGATGTGAAGAAAAAAAACACTAATCCCGCTAGTCCAGATTTTGAAAAAAGCTGCGACACTGTTCAACAGAAGCAAGACACCGACAGCCCAATGTCTAATTATATCACAGCGTAAATGTTTACCACAACAAAAAGACTTGTGTTATTTTTTCATTGCATTGAAAACCCAGCGCTGATAACACGGTTGCCGCTTTAAAAAAATTAGAGTAATGTCAGATTATCCCAGTGATCGTAGTACCAGATACTGCCTCACTTTTTCACAATATTGTTACAGTTTTGAAAGGACATTAGTTGTGTTCAACAGTTCCGTTAAATTTTCAGTTGCACGACCTGAGCAAGGAGTCACTTATCTCTGCAAAATCTGTCCAATACATGACCATCTGCCTGCAGAAACTACGGGTGAGTTTGTTGGAAACTTGCATCAGTTATGAGTTTTCCATATTGCATTTCTATTTTGACTGCTGCCTTTCTTCTCTGTGCTGCCATCATGCATTTAAAAATAAACTTGTAACAAAAATATACCAATTTTGCACAGCCCAACGGCAAGTCAACAACTATGCTGTGCAGGGGAACAACCAGTTGATGTTTTCGAGGGAGGGCAAAGTGGTTGTAACCAGTTGTTGTTGCTGTACCTAGCAACTAAACGTGTTGTTGAAAATTTCAGGAGGGGCAAATGCCTGGTTGTCCCCCAGCTGTGGGTCTGATGCTGTGTTAGAGAAAGCGATTGCGTTTGTGATTAGCCTACCTGAGAAAAACTGGGCATTTCTCACGCGGGAACAGGGGCGTAACAAAGTTAGATGGCGCCTGGGGCAAGAAGCAAGTTTGGCGTACCCATCAGAGCCGGATTAAAGGGTAGGGGTGCCCGGGACAATTTTTACTGGAGGGCCCCTATGACGTAATTAATGACGTCATCGTTTGTAAAAGTTTTGTTTTCGCTGATTCGCAAGGTTCCCGTTTGTTTTTCCGGTAGTCGAGAAAGTGCTCACTCAAATACAGTTAGCTGTGAGAAGTAAGTACTAGAGTGTATTTTTACTAAGAAAAATATTTCACAGGCTAGAGAGTGGCTTTAAAGAAACAGCATTTACCTGAACAATAAGCAGAAACCAGGGGATGACAAACAAAAACACCGGAAAATGAACATGTCAATGGCCAGCCAGGCTGAGTGTGAAAGTTGTTTCCAAGCTAATGTCTTGATTTTCACCTTCATTTTCAGGTGCTCTGGTTAACGCCACTGTTTCAACGTTGCTGCTTGAAGGTTTTGCTGGAAAAAGTGATTCAGCCGCGGCGTTTTAGCTAACACTGCCAGATCCTTGCGCTTTTTCTTCTTAGAAGCTTTGCGCTTTTCATAGCTCCTGATGGCATTACAGATTTCGGCAACGCGCTAGCTAAACACTGCAATCTCGTTTTTTGCTCTTTCGTTCTAATAATCGACTGATTATAACAGGGTTGCCAGATCTACTTTTTGCCAAGGGGTCAAATCTATCCCATAAAACAGCCAAAAAAGAGCCAAATTTTGAGACAAGGGGCCAAAAATAGGGCCAACTATTTTTTCCAAATTTATCAGCAGTTACAAAGTCATATGAACCCATACTTAGCAATTTATTAAATGACAATGTTGCTCAATCACAATTGTAGCGCAATAGCAAAACAAGTGCATGATGAAAGATCGCAAGAGAACAACTTAATTTCCTTGTGTAACCATAAACTGAGATAAATTTACCATCTTCGAAAAGTGCTAAAGCGATCAAGAACAATCTGAACAAAACCAACAAACACGTGCAACACCTGAATAACAGGAAGTTGGGTAACGTAATAGTTCTCACTGCTACCTCTACAACTGCAGCAAGTAACAGGTAATTTGAAGAACTTACTTTCACATTAACTCAGAAAATCTAAGTATCGTAACAAAATTTTGCAAGTGAAAACCTTCAAAATACAGGAATTTGGTGAAAATCTGCAATCAATTAGTCAAAAAAGTGAAAAAATATGGCTTCTCAGACAGGTCCCAGGGTGGCCACATCTAATTCTTGCAAGGGCCAGTCTGTCCTGGAAAAGGGCCAAATGAAAATTTTGGGGCCAGGACGTGTGATTTGGGACCAAATTTTTGAAATTTGGCTCCAAGAGGGCCAACATGTCAACCCTGGATTAAAACCTTTTCTGACGGACCACGCAATAGCATGTGGTGTAAATGGCTTGACACAACGATAGTAACTATAACCATCGGAAGAAAAGTGCGTTTCTGCAAACGTTACCGTTTATGATGAAACAAAGGTGCAGTTCGGTTGCGACAACCTTAAGACTGCACCATAATTCGAGATTATTGATACCAGTGTTGCCACTTCTTATATATTAACATGACATCAGATGTGATGTTCTCAGATAAATTTCTGATGTCTAATGTTTTGTCGACAAATCTGATGTTGACTGGGTTGTTGTTTTCTTTCCACATTTGTTCTCATTTCAGGACGCAAATAAGTTAGATTCATGATTTTTAAATTTTTTTCAATTTCTCACCCTAATGCGTGCTTGGTTATCGTTTCAAACTAAGCAAGCTCTCTTCGCTGCGTTGAGGCTAACATTTTCCGAAAATAATAAACGATTTCTCCATTCGGAGATAGTTCGCTCTGTTGCGGATTCAACGAGGGTAATCGCGTTTTGTCAGGTTTGTTAATAGAAGCAATTAACTTACTGAAACTGTAGCGTAAAAATGTGATGCTATCTGATGTTGAAAAAGGCAGCAATGTGATGTTAACGAGACTGACCCCAGTGGCAACATTGATTGATATTAAACAGCAGTCTGCAACCACTAGTTTTAGCACGCAAGTAGTAACGTTTTCGTGACATTTGTGCAATAGGCGTGATGCACGAGTAGTGAGTCATACCCATGCCAAAAAAACGATTATTAGAAAAAGTTACCGGCGAACTCAAATCTATTTGCATTGAACAAAACCGAAAATACTTATAGGCTATTCAGTAGCAATTACTAAAACTGGCAGAGAGACGAACTTGCAGAGAAATCAGTTGTTGTTGGCGGCCCCTTGCAGGGTTGCCAGATGAAAATTTCAATAAATAGCCAAACAATGCTAAAAAGAGGTCAGAAAAAGGCCAAACATACTGTTCAAAGGCCAGAAAAAAGCCAAACCTTATTTGAGGTATTGCCATTCCTTTGTCACAAAAAACATCTAAATTAAGAATATCAAAAAAATTTTCTTTGAAATTAAGATTAAATCTCTCATGGCATTGTGCTGGAACACTGATCTTCCCTGACTTTTCATGGTTTGTGAAATTGCACACTTTGGGTACAGTGGTGCCACAGTTTGCATACTGATCCTTCGGCAGCCTTCTGAATGAAACTCTCTCGTACTTACGCATTTCTTCCGCGGAGACGCAGACCTGTCTGCAAGCGTTGAGAGACTGTTTGGTGCTTACAGCGCAATAGACACTACACAGTGCAGTGAGTACACATATTTCCAGTGATTACGCAAAAACTTAATTTCGAATCTAGCATCGCTCAAATATTACTAATATCAGAATGCGGTTGTCTTATATAGAATTTATCACAAAAAATTTGCAAGTGTGTTGCCGAAAAAAATGGAATGGCAATATTTTCCTTCGTAAGCACCTATTTCAGCCTAAAAAAGGCCAAAAGAGAGCCAAATGACTAAATACATTTTTAAGGTCAACCAACTTGAGATGAGGCCAAAAAAAGCCAAAAGGCCAACTAAAACTTTTACACCAACCAACTTGAAACGAGGCCAAATTTCTGAAATTTGATACTTAACTCAACATAGGGATATAATATATGGTTGTATTGTTGTATCGCTTCTGAATCACAAACATTTTTCAAACGAGTGTTTTATTTGAAACAAATAAATTTCATCAAGGGGGGACCCCTTGAAACGGGGGCCATGGGCAATCGCCCCCGTTGCCCCCCCGCTTAATCCGGCCCTGGTACCCATGTTCGAGCTTGAGGTCTTTCGGACGCAAATGTATTGCATTGAAGAAAGTATTTGTGACATTGTTGGGATTTTTGGCGCCCCCCACAGAGATTCGAAGCTCCCATAGTTATCAGGCGCCTGGGTAATTGTGCCCCCCTTGCCCCCGTCGTTACGCCCCTGCGCTGGAAAAGAAATAATAGAATAATAGTATTATCGCAAAATAAAAACACTTTTGATATGATTCGATAATAGAGGCTGGGTGAAAGTTCGGCACATAAATTCTGCAGCTCAACAAAGTTTAAAGCATTGTTTAGTGTAGATCGAGAGCTCTTGGTTTTACTTTTGACGTCTTTTGCGTCGCACTGTTATTTCTTGCGTCACAGAGTCTTTTTGTTTTGAATTGCTAGCATTGCCAAGTTTTGCTTTATTTTTTGACTGAAGTTGGATTAAAAATAATCCGAAACGTCTCAAAATCAAACATGTATAGATTTTTGAAGGCTTTTTTAGTGTTGATGAAACTATATTGTTTTTATCATTCATGAATTTGTTATCATTTCATTTCAAACGCCATAATCCAAACAAAGTGGACAAGACAAAATGTCGGAACAAACTGGAATGTGAAGCCGATTTGCAATGTGCGTTGTCTTCAACAAAACCTCGAATTAAACCACTAATCTCCAAAAAACAGTTGCACACTTCCCAGGATAATGACAAACAACTTATGTTTTTGTGTTTGCTTTTGAGGTTGGGTGAGGCGTGAGTATCAACAACTAACGCCAAAATTTGCGCGACTGAACAAGTTTAAGAACCTCTGGTTTAGAGCATTTTATATCTGTTTCTACTTCGCTGGGCTCCAAAAAGGAAGCATTTATATCAGAGGGTCGTCGTTGAACGGGGCGTTTCAAACGTTTGCTGGGGCAATTGCCCAAACTGTACCTTGAGCGCGTCACTTCTCTTGAGCGAGTTCTTCAAACCACTGCTTGGCCGCTCTAGATCTCGGAGTAGGTGTTGAGCAGCCATTCCATTGTCTCATCGTCCAGAACCGTCAGGCCGTGCCGTCCATGAGGAGGTCGGTGGATTGGACATTGGAGGACAACATGGTCAACGGTTTGTTCTTCTGCGCCACACTCACAGGCCGCAGAGGAGGCCATACTCATTTGTACAAGAAGGAGCGGAAACGTCCGACACCGGTGCGGTGGCGGTTAAGCCGGACCCAGGCTCTTCTTGGGAGGGTCTCTCCGGGGGAGTGCCGGTGTCGGGGATGAAAATGTGGAATCTTGTGGGATTGTCTTCCCACTCCGCATTCCATTGATGATCCACCTAGTGCCGCACGTATGTGGTTGTTGTCAGATGAACAGATGAGTTGTTGTGCGGCAGGTACAAATGGGTGTCTCAATTTGAGGCGCCGTGCAACTGCACTCGATGGACGGGAGAGCGCCGAATGGAGCAGATATCCAGGCTCCATGGCACGGCGTACTAGAGACAGTGTGGCTCCACTGCGACGAAGCTCAGCAGGTTGGATGCCTGCGAGGATTGGAAGGTTGTCCACTGGTTTAGGACGCAGGCATCCGGTCGCAATTCGCAAGGAGTCGTTGATGGCAGGTCGATGAGGCGGGTATGAGCAGTGCGGCACCAGACAGGTGCGCAGTACTCTGCGGTTGAATGCACCAGGGCAAGAGTGGCTGTTCGCAGCGTTGTTGCTCCAGCAACCCAACCGAAACCAGCAAGCGCGACGCGTGATGTCAGTTTCTTGCGAAGTGACTCAAGGTGTTGTCGATACGTGAGCGACCTGTCCAGCGTTATAACGAGGTATTTGGGCTCGGAGCAGAAGAGCAAGGTCCGTTTTTGAAGATGACTTTCAGCTCACGTTTAATTTCCTTGTTGTTAAGATGGAAGGCTGCCGACACCGTCTGTTTAGAGCTGAGCTTTAGCTTCCAAGTCTGGAGGTATTCACCTACGGTTGCCATGTCCTTGCTCAGCACCCCTTCCGCTGTCTGCCAATCTCCATCAACATGCATGATTGCTAGATCGACAGCATACGCATACTTTCTGGAGACGGTGGTTGGCAGGTCAGAGATGTAGACGTTGAAGAGAAGGGGCGCCAGGACAGATCCCTGTGGGACGTCGTTTTTGAGGCGTCGTAACCTGCTCCTTTTGCCGTTTCCGGTGGTAAGGGTAAAGCTGTGATTGCCAACCATCTCCATGATCATGTGGACCACGTGTCTATCAGGCAGCCATCGCAGCAGTTTGCAGGTGAGGTCGCGGTGCCATACAGTATCGTACGCTGCTGTGAGGTCGACAAACACAGCTCTGGCATTCTTAGCCGAAAAGCTATCCTCGATGTCCTGTGTCAGCAGGGTGACCTGGTCTACGGCCGACCTCCCATGTCGAAAGCCCGCCTGCTCCTGTGGGAGCAACGGGTCGATAATTGGTTCGACACGGGCGTATATGAGACTCCCGAGGATTTTAAAGGGGATACACAGCAGAGATATGGGACGGTAGCTCTTTGGGTCTACCGGTGGCTTTTCTTGGCTTAGCGATCACAACTATTAGTGCTCTTCTCCAGATCTTTGGAATTTTGAGTTGGCGCATGCAGGAAGTGAGGAAGTCGCAAAACCAAGATTTGAGAGCCGACCCGTCGTTGAGTATAAACTCCGGGAAGGTGGAATCCAATCCCGCAGACTTTTTTGGCTTCAGGCGTCTGAGGGCAGCATGCTCCTCCGGTCGACGCCCTCACCAGGCACTAATGCCACATTTAGAAATTAAAATTACAGCAGCAAAACAACTCGTTGCATGCAGGACTTTCAAGGGGGGTACCGGTATAAAAATCATAAGCATCATAGCTGGGGCCATTTTTATGACCTAAAAATTGATTATATGACTTTATTTTTCAGAAAATATGATTTTATATGAGCAAACAAAAATGGCTGAGCTACAACGTATACAACTACTGTACAAAGAAGCATTATCAATGAAAATAGGCATAAGAGATGGTAGCCCTATGGTTTGTTGAAGCCCCACTAAAATAAACAGCTCAAAACTGGGTTCAATTTGCAGGATGCAGCTCAGACTTATCGATGTAGTAGTTTCACCTGATATTTTGAGATTGTTTCAGTGGTTTCCTTATTGAATTAGGTTGAAGATATGCAAAATATGACTGCATGACCTAACATGAAAAATATGACTTTTTATGACTTTATAACGTTTGGTGTAGACTTCGTAGGGTGCGATTTTCGTTTTAAAATTCGTTTCATAGCTTCCTGAACCACAGAAAAAAATATGCCTTTTATGACCTTAAATGGCCCTGATCATAACTCAACCTGTGTCGCTTCGAATTCAACATCGGCATAAGCCTGTTAACACTCTTTAAGGATGGCGAAAACCACTGTCGTGACTTTGACGCAATTTCGTTCACAACTTGCCGACCGATTGCGGTAGAGTCAATGAAGACATCACGAGATGCAGAATCTCGTGTACTTTCTGATTAAAAAAACACTTTTGCATTTGAGATTTTGCGTGGCAGTGTGACGTCGCCAGGACGTCCCTGTGACAAAATTTCAAATGCCAATTTACCTGTCTTTTTTTATAGAAACTACACAAAACTCCACATCCAATGATGTTTTGACTGACTCTCTAGCTGGTGCAATCGGCGAGCCAAAAACGATCACAAACAACAACGCAGCCTTAAAATTGCTTAAACTGGACTGGCATCGCGCATAGTTAGCAAAGATTCCTCACAGTTAACAAAAAGCCAAGTGGAAGACCAAAACAACCTCAGAACGAGCTCAAAAGTAGAATTTGGAGACTCAGAATAAAGCAATCGTTAAACCTTTTTACACGTTGCACGCGCTTTGCAACAAGTTTACACACCACGAACGTAAACCAGTTCTTGGCTGAATTCAATCATCATGGCTTGTGTGCTAATGAGTTACAAATAAATGTCAGTGAATCAGATCGATTTCATAATCAGTCGTTTAATATCTTGAAAACGTTAGTCAAATAATCTCATGACAGTATTTCTTCGATTATCCGGTCTAGTCGGGACAATATTTTCAAAAATCTGAGTGAATAAGCAAAAACACGGTTAGGCTAATTGAATTTAAATTCTTACACTTACAATAAGTGAAAGATACGGCAACACATATGCTTAAAAATTGATAGAAGTTTATCTGTTGCCACAGTAGATCTATTGAAAATGAATCAATTTCAGATCGGAAGCACTGTACCTCGAATTTTGGTAGGAAAACGTGTTCCAACTGAAAGTGGTAGATGCTTGTACGTTTTTCTCACTTCATGAACTTAAAAGTAACCCTAAATCGGCCTCTTCTACCGTCTAACGGAAAAAATTCTAAATTAAACCATTGCCCAGTTAGGCATGAAAACCACAACCTTTATAACCCTAGTCACCATAGGCAGAGAAGCAGGCAAAATTTAGGGGGTGAGAACTCCGAAGGATTTTTGCCTGAATTTCCCCAAACTTGGGCGAAAAATTTCTGTGCGGAAAAAAAACTTTTTTTTGTAGAAAAAAAAACGTCAAATTCAGAAGTCTTTAAATAGTCAGTCTCATTGATCGCACAAATAGAACAATGGTGTTGAAACATTTGTGCCCGAGATTTCAGGGATTTTGTTGCGATTTTTGACAAATCAAAACTTTTGGGGTGCGTTGGCACCCCCTCCCCCAGCTCCTACACTACGGCTAGTTACCCACCAAGTAAAAAGCTGCATGTTCAAGCGTTTCTTTACTTCACATGATTATATTCCACATTCTTACTCTCGAGCACCACCTGACGAGCCTCTTTGCATGTGAATAAACGCATAGAGATTAAGACTTGAAGAGCCATTGAAAGGAAAACTGCCAAAATAAAACTGAATTTGAAGTTTTAGGAAGAGCAGTGATGAAAGTAGAATAATTTTCTTACCGGAACGACCCAGTATTTGTCAACATACCGTCTTGAAACTTCAGCCATAGCTTAATTGTAAAAAAGCAATCAGGAGCACTTCTACTTTTGGTCCACCCTGTACTGTACATTTTAAAACCACAAAAAATCGACTGTACATTTTGAAAACAACCATTTAAAAACCAACCAAAAAGCGTTATAGGCTATGTACCGCAACTTGCACTATCTCCGAAAGTGGGTCAGGCAGTGCAACTTGAGTCGTCTAAATGCAACACCTCTGCCGTTTTTCCGCGCGTTAAGAGGATAAATACCACAGCACAACAGCACAAATGTAGAAGATTATTTAAAAGCTTTCCACGAAGGTTCATAGTAATTATCGTCTTTCCGCTTGCTTTTGGCCAGCCATGCCACTTGCTGAGTGAGCTCTTCCTTTTCCAAGCCATGTTTTGTCGTATGGATGGCTCGGATATCCCACAGTGCTGATAAATAGCAAGTTGGCGGCATTGCTTGCAGTTATCAGAAATCTTCTATCGTTTATACAGTAATATTGTTAATTGCGCTAAACCCTCGCTCACAGTCGGCCTTGCTTGGTGATAGAGTGTCAACTGTTAACTGCCACAAGCAGCTTGCTGAATTTATTAGAAATGCTTTTTCCAACACTTGCCTTGTATTAAATAAAACCAAGATGGATTTCTGGGTTATTGAGATGAAAGGTATTACACAAACTTTTTACTTCGTCTTTGCCAAATCGAGGATTTTCATGTACCTAATTGTGTGGATTCAGAATAGCCATTTGACAAACAAGGTTTTTCTGCATCACTTGGCGAGTTCAACAACGTTAGCCTATGCTCTGTTTCAGAGGCGCAACCAACTCTTCATTTCGGGGGTGGCAATTTTCATGAAATTTCATTCGATGACACCATCGTGCTTATTCAACAGTGGTACAACTTTTTCGCAAACCGTCACAGACAAAGTTCTCTTCGCAGCATTTCCGAAAATGAGAACTTTTCAGTTTTAATCAAGATGCAGACCGAACGATGAGGAGAGAGTAAAATTAGTAGCCTTTTACAAACTCTTGGTTGGTTCCGTACTCAGCAAGTGAAGTTATGGCTTCAGTGTGGCAGATGTTTAGGCTACTTGTAAACCTGCCTAACTTTTCGTCTTGTTTTAGCAAATTCCTCAAGAGGGGTGGGGAACCTGCGGCCAGCGTGAGCATTGGATATGGTCCGCATCAGAATTTTCGTTGCTCAAGTTAGAGTACAAAATCGCGTCAAAACGTAGCTCCATGATAACGAGGTAGTTGGATACTAAGTCATAAGAAGTCACTCTTCCTCATAGTTAGAGAAAGGAAGAATTTTAGGATAAAATTAATTGATTTTGCGGCCCGCCAACGATGATCCACAATTCATGCGGCCAGTTATAGTAAATACGTTCCCACCCCTGATCCAGATTTTTAAAACTTCAGTTGAATATATTTGCTGTGAGATAATTTGTGCAGACGATATTACGAGTGGTGAAGTTGTTAGATACAAGAGACTGGTATGAATGTCAGGATATATTTTTAATCACTGATGCTATTGTTTCCATCGTAGATACGAGACTTCGTCTGTCAACTGAAATACTCTTGAAAGGAATGCAGGCAAGAATGCAACTTGAATTTTATTACGAATATTTGGGCCAGGCTCGCCACCAGATGTGGGTGAGCCTCGCCACTTTTGCCATGGTTACCTATACAACACCTAATAACTTTGAGGTCCTTGTGAAATTCAAATTTCCCTTGCAACTTCAGAGCTTGGCTGTGAAACCCTAGCAAAGGTTAAGCACTGAACATAAAATGCAAAAATTATTCAAAAGTAGCCTACAGTAACCCCAGGAAAACGTAAAGCTAACACAATGTGTGCTGTTTCTGTCATAGTGTGCTGTTTCTATCACCGGGCATAGTCGACTGGCTGCAAGCTTTGCTCCACTGGTATGATAACAATGCAGTATTTATTATTGACGTTTCGAAAGTCTGTGCAAACTCTCGTCCTCAGAAGATAGGCAAGAAACAAAAGCAAGCGTAAACACACACTACATTTCTGAAAATTTTCAGAGTGGTACATGAACAAAAGGATAAAAATGCTTTAGATTTACCAACATGTGAAATTATCTCCTATGTTTTGACAATTCCAACGTATTTGTGGTTATAGCAAACATTTACGAAATTTCTATCTGATGGCTTGACTCAAGATAAATCTTGTAAGGAGATAATTAACCAGTCGGACAAAGAAAAAGTCAAATAAGTCTTTTCTAAATGGTTAGAACACCAAAAATTTCATCTTTATTCTTTGAAAGTTTGCAAGTTGAAGACTAGAGATTGCTTGGTATTAGTCCTTAATCATTGACATAATGCTCAGCATCGCCTCAAATGTTACAATGTCACGTCTATTTGCGGAATACGTTCTTCGCTAAAGCCATTTCGTCCGTGACATCCTGATTCCAATGTGGCCTATTGTGGTTGTTTTGATGTAGTTGTATGCCTTATGGACCTATATACATGTTTTGTCGACCTCGGACAGGAGCGTAATGAGAGGGGCAAGGCGGGCGCAATTCCCCAGGTGCCGAGTCGTTATGGGGGCGCGAAATCAGTGCGGGGGGCACCGAATCGCCAAAAAGTCCCAACAATGTCACAAGTACTTCCTTCAATACATTACATTTGCTTCCAAAAGACCTCACATTCGAACATGGGGGCGCCAAACTTGCTTCTTGCCCCGGGCGCCATGTGTCGAGAATGGAAATAATGACTAACCAAATCCTTCGGGTTACAGTCTATACCCACGGGAAAGCGGCCCAAGGTTTGTCCAAGGACCATGTGTCGTAACCACATCTCCAACCTTTCTTGGCCCCGTCTTGGTGCGGACTGCAGAGCCAGCAGAACTATTTGAGATTGCTGTTGATCGTAAGGTATGTCGGGTCCTCTTGGGGCTGCTTCTATTTATGAAATTCTCTTTAGTTTGTTTGCCAAAAGCGAATGTCGTATTCAAACAATTAAGTGTATCTGGACGGAAACTTTCGTTTTTGTGAATATGATTTATAAGTATCAAACATAGAAGAGAAAATTGTGCTGACACCCTAAAGCTCCACCACGACACCCTTTTGAAAACCTTAAAAAAGCACTGGTAGATAGTGCTCGCAAAAATGGATATTAGGCAGTTTATGAAAAGCAAAAGCATTTCTGATAGCCGAAGTGCAGAAAACAATTTGGGCAAGAGAGTTCAGGAGTGGGTTCTGTTTAACCAGCACAGACAAATGAGAGAGCCGTAAACGTAGTTGTTGATAGTTCAAGTCCATTTGAGACTCACATGTGTGGAGTTCACAGTAGCAACGACTTTTATGCGCCAATTCAGCAAAAGCTGCAACAAATGACAGAAAGTACACCTTTTCGTTAAATTCGTATAGCCAAGAGCTCCACTTCAAAATGATTTCAAAATAGATGCGAATGGAGCGCGTGCTTTCATTGGGAATCTTTTTGTGATGTAGAAACAGTATAGTGTTTTGTGAACGTCCATTTGCATTGCAACGTCAGCAACCTGAAAACAATCTGCAAAATGTCGACGTTGCCCCCCTGGAAAAATTTATGCGGACGCCCATGGCTGCCTTAACCCTTTCAGCAAGCTTTCACGTATGGGCACATCAGGTTAACTAACCATGTGCGAAATTGGAAACTAAACAATATGTATTCAGACGACGCAACCGTTCTTGAATAGTTTGCTGTGACTACACAACTGTTAAAGATGGAACGATTCTACACATTGTTCTGTTTTTTTACATTGTTTAGTCTTGCTTCTTGAATGTTAAATGTCAAAAATGAGCAGTTTAAAAAATATTCAATAATTTTCAAGGACGCCGGAACATATTCAAGGACAACAAGATGTTTTTCAATAATCAAGGACATAACAAGTTTTGACAGAAAATTCAAGGACAATTCTTGGCGCTCAAGGGCGTCTGGCAACCTTAGTCGAGACGCAGATAGCGTTATGAACGGTCATCTTGGTGCGTGTGAAAAGGTCACGGTTCGTAAAAACTCGCTTGGACAACCTCCAGAAGGAAGTGGACGTTAAGGTTAACACGATGTTGAATCTCCGCAGTGAGATCACATGTGGAGGTAATGATACTTTCCCAGGTACGTGAACTGTTCAGTGAGGCCAAGTTAATCCCCGCTGACGTAAAAAATTGGGGGCGGGGACGAATCTAGGGGGAAGTAAAGGACAGCTGTCTTTTTGGAGTTATCGACTAGTCCTGCGCTGGAGTGTGCAGAAGCAATCACAGCCACACAACCAACTTACCGGGTTTCGAACTCCATTCCACTTGATTGTGTCCCATGAACTTTTCCTCTTGGCCATGTGCCTGCATGGAAATCTGATGTGTTACGTATTAAATAAAGATTACCGTTGCTGTGTCAAAAGTACACAACTTCGACTTACCGGGGTTCGAACTCCATCCCACTTGATTGTGTCCCATGAACATTTCCTCTTGGCCATGTGCCTGCATGGAGGTCTGATTTGTTACGTGTGTTAGGTATTAAATAAAGATTGCCGTTACTGTGTCAAAAGTATACAATTTCGAGTCAAGCTTTTTGCAGGTAACGAAACGATCTGAGTAGTGAATAATGAGAACCTGCTTATTAGAGTTTGTACCATGGTTGGGATAAGGCAGTTTGGGAAGCTTAAATCAAACGTGGAAAATGATGAAATCTTGTGTAAAAAATAGAGAAATTAAATTCCGTTAGCGTCTGCATTGCAGACTTGGCAATTAGCTGTCAACGACGGGACTGAATATCGTTAAATATATGACCTAGCGTTATTGTTCACTAGAGACACCTAAGCACCACTAAATGCAATCGCACACTTGCACTGCTATGTCGAATACAAGGCAAGTGTTGGAAAAGCATTTCTAATACATTCATAAAATGCAAAAATTATTCAAAAGTAGCCTACATTAACTCCAGGCAAACGTAAAGCTAACACAATGTGTGCTGTTTCTGTCACCAGGCATAGTCGACTGGCTGCAAGCTTTGTTCCACTGGTGTGATAACAATGCAGTATTTATTATTGACGTTTCGAAAGTCTGTGCAAACTCTCGTTCTCAGAAGATATAGGTAAGAAACAAAAGCAAGCATAAACACACACTGTATTTCTGAAAATTTTCAGAGTGGTTCATGAACAAAAGGATAAAAAATGCCTTAGAAATACCAACATGTGAAATTATCTCCTATGTTTTGACAATTCCAGCGTATTTGTGGTTAAATAGCAATCGTTTACGAAATTTCTATCTGATGGCTTGACTCAAGATATATCTTGTAAGGAGATAATTAACCAGTCGGACGAAGAAAAAATCAAATAAGCCTTTTCTAAATGGTTAGAACACCAAAAATTTGATCTTTATTCTTTGAAAGTTTCTGCAAATGTCAAAATTGCTGCGCAAAGTTTTGAAAGTTTTTGGGAGAAATGCCCAAATGCCCACCCCCTGATTGCGCGCCTGCTCTGTTTGATACCGTAGTGAAGAGCCTTAATTATTTCATGTTGTCAGTTACAACTCGAATGAACTGAGCCTGGTTGATGATTGGGCCTCTACCTTCTCGTAATTGTACATCCTGAAACGGCACTGCTTCTTCTGCAAGCTGAGCCAAAATAGAATGCTCTGCCGGAGAAACAATAAGGCTTTCTACAATTGTTGTATGAACAGTAAGTTTTGGGTTTTTGGCAGTGTGGTATTTCGGTTTTGTAGTGTTTCTGACAAGTTTTTTAATCGTTGAAGACGCCATTAGCGCTAATTTCGCCATTAGCGCTAATTTGGAAAGTAACCTTGAAATCTAGTTTTTTCTGCACTTTGTCTAGTTTCAATTTTTGAAGCGTTCTGAAAATGTTGGGCAAGGCTGGAAAAGAATGCTTTACTGCTAATACTGCTATGAAAGATGAAGCCACCCAGCGAATAGTAAACACCTTTCCGATTCTTTTTGAGGCTGATATGCAAATCATGGGCACAGTCACTAAGTTCTCGCATGTTCTTCGGTGACTGGCTATATAAAGAATATAAACTTTCAAGAAAACACTGCAAGTTATTTGTGCCACTGGTAGCATTTAGTGCATTGCCAACAGCAAGTTCAAGTCTGTGATTGAGGCAGTGCCACTATACTATTTCAGGGAATTCATCTTTGAGCAATTTTAAAACCCTGATTTCGTCACTAACATTACGCTGGCTTCATTACTGCAAAATCCAATGAAGACTTCTTATAGCAACTCATTGGTGAAGCCATTCTTTAAGAAACAGTCCCAAATTGCGTCTTTAGTATGAGAAGCACACAGGGCCTCCAATTCCACCAAATCCAGTGTGGAAAGGTAACAGGTGCCGCTTCGCCATCAACGCTAACTTTTAAAAAAATGATTAAAGTTGATTTGTCACCAACGCGGGTAGATTCGTCAGCTAGAACATTTATCTTGCTCCTCCTCTCAATGATTTTAGTTAAAAGTTTTTTTCATCTGTAAAGACACACGACCTATTGTATCAACGGCAACAGTTGTACTGTGTGAGACACGCCCCATGTCTATGGAATTACCTTCCTGACGATCAATTAAACTTTCAAAGTTTGTGAAAGGTTTGTTATTTTTTGCCATATAATATGCTGTTCTGGAAACTCGAGCAGTGGATTGAAAAAGAGTTTGTTCACTTTGTGCATTCAAGCTTGACAATACGTGAATGCACAAAGTGAGCAAACGGTCTTTCAATCCACTGCTCGACTTTTCAGAACGTCTTACTTTGCTATTTCAAGAATATTGATAGCTACTTTATGTGCTTGATAGTTTCTGTGCTCGCTGATTTTTTGCGCAACGATCATAACTGGGCCTTTCTTGTGCTACCATAAGAAATGACATTGACCTCTGCCCATCAAGCCGAAATAATAACACCACGGGATGCTCTCATTCCCAAATTATTTACTCACGACAAGAAGCATAGGCGGATCCAGGGGGGCTAAGGGGGCTGAAGCCCCCCCTAAATTTTTTCAGATACGTTTTTTTATCGGTGGTTCCCGACACAGAAACGCCTATTGGGGCGCTTTTTTGTATAGCCTTTAAATAAACCATTTCTTGCATAGGGATAGAGATGAAAATATTAAATGCAAAGCTTATTTTGTTGAATTTGGACAGTCTGAATGTGTTTATTTCACTATAACTGAAACTTCTGATCAACAAGTTTTTTAAAACTTAAATAATATGGTCCCAATGTTATAGAAAAAACAATATGGTCCCAGTGTTATATAAATACGTGTTTACATAAAGCGTTTACAATACATATACGTTATATAAACCGCACGTAGACAGGCGTATCCGTGGAGCCATGGCCCCTCCAAATTTTTAGAATATCTAGTCATTTTGTGCTTTAAGAGTAAGTATCTTAAAAAATGTGCTGTTGCTCGCGTAAAATTAAACATTTTGACCCACCCATTTTTTTGGGCTGTCCATGCCACTACACATGTAAGTATTTAAACGCTTGTTTCATTTGGGTAAGATTGGGCTTCTTGTGGTGAATAAGCAGCAGACTCAGAACCGTCGCTAGAAAGTTTTCAATAGGGGGAAATTGCGTTTATGCAGGGGGCTTTACATTCTAAAACTTGACAAAAACTCCACTGATTTATAGGGTTTCATGTTTCAATTTGGGGGTTGGAACTTTGTCTGTGGGGGCTTAGCTCACTAGAGCCCTCGTAGCGACGGGACTGAGCAAACTATGGACAAAAGTCTAATAAGCAGCAGATCATACTATTTTTTCCTACAAACTTTTATGAATAAGTGCAGCTCATTTTATTACTGTAGTTAAGATAAGGCATCAAAATTACGTTACAACGAACTTACAATGCAGTTAACTACAGGCTAGGTTAGACCGCTCAGTGACAGAGTAAACTCCAAAACCGCAAATTTAACCGTAAAACGTAATCTACATGTCAGGTAGGCTAAAAATGAAGCTCGTTAGATTAGCTGTAGGCTATGCTAAAGGTGACTACTGATTAACATCAGACCT
>Ga0210059_1003985_pt1 | contig 23776 bp, 23 predicted proteins | sample Ectturendosymbi2_FD_188042 | JGI IMG/M metagenome (GOLD analysis project Ga0210059, IMG submission 188042) | Ecteinascidia turbinata endosymbiont from Florida, USA - Sample 2 (SPAdes) (version 2) | ecosystem: Host-associated > Tunicates > Ascidians > Unclassified | place: Key West, Florida...
ATGTACACAATACATGTCTGAGCAAGATTTTCAACGATTCATGACTGGATTTCGATATGCGCCACCGAAAATCCACTGGGTCAGATCGCTCGCTTAAGTCGGTTCATAAAACCTGTTAATCATCGTTAAGCCATACACAACACAGTATACACTATTTGGGTATGGGGAGTAGGAAAAGCGGACTGGGAAAATGCAGACGATATGTAAAGATCCTAGCCGAAAAAATTAGTCCATTTCCATTGCTTTGGGGACGATGTGTTGGAAAATAGTTCAACTCCAGAGACACGACGTGCGAAGGAAGTAATTGCAAGAAACAAACGTCCGATGGTTACAAGTAACACATGATTGCTGTAATAACCAGGCTACTCTATTCTGAAGAAATAACGAGACTACTTTAATCTCTCAAGGAGAGTTCTGTGAATAGCATGCCTTCGATATGTGGTTGAGATAAGTATACTGTTACAAAAAAAACTAATATAACCTAAATCACAGGTAAATGACAAGTTCTACAATTTTTATACATTTAATAATTTATGTTGCGAGAATATAAGCTAGAAGTGTGTTATATTGATTAAAAATCTCCGGTCATCACACAAAACAACTATCGTTGAGTTCCTTTTCTAAAACGATCATTGCAAATCCACTGTAGCCTTTAATCTTTGCTAGAAATGTGAAATTATAAGAAACGCTTGAATCGCTTCTAAACAAGAACTTCACTGCAATAGTGACATCGTTGTAACACTAAATTCGCTCGTACTGAAAACAGTAAGTGGTGCTATTTTAAGTTACGTCATTGCGCATTTTTTACTGGTCCATACGCCACGTTTTGAATAATGTATATTACTTAGGAAGTGTTATTATACCAAAGGTTTACTGCTAGCATGTGTTTGCCCTTCTTAAAACTTGTCTTTGCCATTGTTAACATATTATGTTTCATAAAATCTGGAAATTGGATTTAAATAACTTTGCGAAACAATTTGGTAAAGTGAAAATATTTTCCTCTTTAAAGCGGTCGCCCGAATCGCCCCCCTTGGATCCGCCCCTGCCCGGAAAAACGGCGAAGGTATTACATTTAGACAACTCAAGCTGCATTGCCTTATCCACTTTCGTAAATACTACAAGTAGCCGTACGTAGCCTATAAAAAATTTTGATTCATTTTGAAATGGTTATTTTGAAACTGTACAGTACGTTTTCTTGTGTTTTTAAAATGTACAATACAGGGATGGGCTAAAGTCGACGTGTTCTTGATTAATTTTTTGCAATTATGGCTGAAATTTCGGGACGGTATTGACAAACACTGGATCGTTCCGGTATGAAAAATATTTTACTTTCATCACTGCCCGGCCAGTATATTCGATGGTGGTAAATCTGCTAATTTATTGAAAATATGGAATTAATGCATTTCTACAGCTTAGAATGATTTATCAAAATTTGCATTAGTTGCAATTTATGGTTCAGTAAAAGATTAAATTTATCCCCAGGGGTAAATTTGATTAAATTTATCCCCAGGGGATAAATCCCCAAATTTGATTAAATTTATCCCCTCCTTGAAAGATTAAATTTATCCCCAGGGGTAAATTTACCCCAGGTTAAGAACCACTGGACTAGGGGCACAGTCGTCGTTTTTGATTTTTTCAAAAGTTGAAAACGTTGAACTTCAAAGTTTCTACGGTGATTTAGTCTCATACCAGCCGTAGTACTAAAGTGAATTTTTCCTTGTTAGGAAGCCGTTGTTACGAGTTACAGAGAAAGTTGTGTTTTTGCTACCCAAAAGTAATTTATAAAATCGCATTTAGATCTGAGATTTGCCCACGCTAATCAACATCTTCTGTTCTGAGTTTTTGTGACGTTGTAGTCAGGGCAGTCCAACATTATTTGATAATGCCCGATTTTAAATTATTTTTAAGTTGAGTTGGTACTTCTTCATTTTATTTTTTAGGTATGCATGGGGCACATCTGACAGAAAAAATGGGGCACACTCGACACATTGCTACAAGGTCAGTCTAAACAAGGTAAAGCTTGAGGGGTTATATTGGAATGCAGTACAGAATAATTCTAATCTATGAGCATTTTTAGGTTTATTATGTGCCTAGAGGCACATTATATTTGCATGGTAAAGCATGATTTTCAGCATACTGCATTGGCTTCATTGAATATTTGGTAATCATACAGTTTGTTTTGCCATGCAGTGATAGTGGGTAATTAGGTTGTGAAAAAAGTGGAGAGGCACTCAGCAAGTGCCGAATTTGCATGGGATATCACATGAACATTATGCAATGCATGCAACCCAACATTTTTTGACCGGTCAGGTGTACCCCATGCTCATGTCAAGTGTGCCCCATGCACGGGGCACACTCGAAAGAAAAAGTACTCTTTTTAAATTGATTGTACATTATGTTCTGAAGGGCGTTGTTTTCATGTTTTGGCATGATATTGTGTATATAGAGTGGATTTATTCTGTGACAAATTTTGAGCTTGTTTGGACTTGCAGTAAAGTAGCACTGGTTGAAAATGCAAAAAAGTGTCGATTGTACCCCACCTTCCCCCTTTTTCAAGTAATTTGCCCGTATTTTGGTTGGATCATTGCATTTCGATGTGTGTGTGACGTGACATTCGCACCAAGGATTGCGTCAACAGAGGCAAATAAACTTTGCCGAAGAAACTGTCCTAACAAGTGTCACTACTAGACTTATTATAATTTGAGAAATGCAGCGTTAGTTTTTTTAAAGTTACGGGAATTATTTATTTTCAAAATACCGGCTTTGGGCACTGAATTTCAAAATACCGAATTTTTACCGGCCTCCTCTAAAACAGCAGTAACATACCGGCCAGACCGGTGAAATACCGGTCATCTGACAACCCTTTTGCGGGCCTAATTCAATTTACACCCGCACTAACTCGGTGACAAACAGTTTCGATCGTTTATTGCTTGACCATTCCCCTGAGAACTTTGCACACAATGCGAAACTTGCATTTATAAAGGCAATTGCCAGTCTACAATAATCGACTCACAAAGCTAAATGCACTCTATACGGGCGTTTGTGCAGTCTGTGTTTCATTTATATGTGCATTTACGGTAAAATAATTTTTCCTATATCATAACTGTTCAATGACTATTTTGTTCAGATCACGTTTTTTTCTGTAACAACTTCTTACAAAAAAACATTACAAGGTTAGGTTTTTCAAAATTGATTCTACGTCTGCAAAACAAGACCAAAACTTTTTAAAGTGCCCCAAAGGAGCGGTAGCGATAGCTCGCCACTATTTTTATTCAGGAACGGCTACGGTAGCGCCGCTATTAAATTTAACAAAGAGCGGTAGTGACGCTACTTATAATGTAGCGGTTGCCCATCATCGGTGGGGACCGACAAAAACGCGTCGCTATTAGGTGGAGTGCCGATACAGCCCATGTCGTTATAGCCGAACTCTGATCCACGCGAAAGATGGGAATTCTGCTGGGACTGAACGAAAAACATCGTTATACGCCAACTGTCGTGATAGTCATTTAAGGCGAATTCTACTGTTTCTTGCATTGTGCGACATATCAATCCCAAATTCTTTTCAGGTATTGTGTATATTGCAAAGTTTTTGCCGGGCATAAGGAAGAACTCGCATCAAATACAATAAAAGACAAAACGATCAAAATCATCGCAATCACCTATTTGCTAGACAAAAGAATGCGCCATCCGTTCGATTGTAGTAAGGTAAACTTATAGCATTGCATAGAAAGAAGTTTTTCGAGTCATGGAAGACATGGAAAAATTGCACAACTTAAATTCAAGGAGAAATCGAACTAGCCGCGTATGCTTATGTCGTTCAAATGCTGAACGTGGCGCTTTGTATTTTTTAACACACGCCTCTATTGTGTTGTACAATAAGCTCCGCTTAACAACTCAACTTTCGCCCAAGTTGCTTTCAAGTTCAGAAGTGAGTTTCGGCACACCTAGGCGAGCAGCAAAACGAATTTGGGTGATAAAATGTCAACCACCATTTATTCAACAGAAAGCAAAAAGGTAGAAAGGTGGTTTTCTCGGGAGGTAATGTCTTTCGAAGATAATAATGTGTTTCGTTTCTTACAGCATCAGGGGCTAAGTAGTCATATCTATGGTTTTAAATGTTCTGACTGAACATCTTGAATCACATGCTTGTGATTTACAAAGGAAACCAAGCCACTGCAAGTATTGTAGTGAAAAGTAGAGGCCGATTCACAACTACTGGTGTGTAATGCAACTCAGTTCACAAGCTCCTGATGTGCAGTGCAACGTACTTATCAACGCAGCACAGGTGCATTTCATAAACATAGTAGTTCAAACAATCTCTGTGGAACGTTTATTCTTTTTTGAACGAACGCGTCATGACAGTTAATTGTCTGAGGTTTTGAAACTGCCTCACGACCTGTTTGACGCAAGGCAAACAGCTTCACATAAAACTCCCTGAAAACTCAAACATGTTTGCATTAGGTGCTACGGTGGTTGGAGAAATATACTTGTTCATTGAAACTGTCACTTCCATAAAAGTAATATTGCTGCCATGGCGCAATATAGCTTCAATTTTAATTGAAAGCAAATCTGTGCAGTAATAATTGCAAAAATATAAAGGAAATTTGTTAACTGAAGCTACATAACAACCTGGTAGTTTACACTGCAGGCCCAATGTACAGAAAGCACTCAGCAACAATGCTGCATAATTACAACACAAAACAATAAACCCTTTTCATAAAGTATACATTCAGTGGCGTTTACCGGTTGCTGGCCTGAACGCATCAAAAGTACGTTTGCAACACAATCCACTCACCAGACCAACACAACCAATTAAAATTTTCAAAAAATAACATTTACTGCAGTCTAGCGGTATCTTGCCTGAATGCAGCATAACAACGTTGGTAACAGAAGCCACTCACCACACCAACACAAGCAATCCAACAAAAAAACATTACATATTTCAAAAAATAACCTCTACTTCCGTCTACCGGTATCATGCCTGGACGCATCATGACAACGTTGACAGCACAATCCACTCACCCGACCAACACAACCAATTAAACACAAAACAATTAATATTTTCATAAAATAACTTCTAGTGGCATCAACCGGTATCTTGCATGAACGAATCATAACAACAGTGACAACACAAGCCACTCACCAGACCAGCACAACCAATCCAATAGAAAACAATAACAACTTTTAAAAAATACACCTCTTTTGCCATCTACCGGTATCTTGCCTGAACGCATCAAAACAACCTTGGTGACAAAATTCGAGTTTGGATGATTTTGACATCAAAATGGTTGCAAAATCCTGATTACAAAATTTTTTACACTTTAGTTCCAAATTTTCAAAGCATAGACGATTGTCACTTTGCGGAAAGGATCATTGCAAAGGAAAAATACTGACCACTGCTTGATCAAAGTTTTTCTGAACTTAAAAAAAATTAGGTTGCAAAATCGGTTGCAAAATTGGCGATCACAGGCCAGGGTGCGTATGTATGGCCCCACTTTTACATTTCAAGTTTTGCTTAAGTTTAAGCAACACAAATAGCATTGAGTCGATCGCTGAAGTAAATCGCTTAAGGAAAATAATTTTGTATAGTTTTTTGACATGCACTGGTGTTCCACCACTTCATAAAAGGATCCTCCACCACTGCTTCTAACCCGCACTCGACCCGCCCTGCGCACCTCCCAACTCGTGTTTCATAGCTTATGGCAATTTATTCAGTCGTTCATTTCATAGTCACCGAAAGTTTTTTTGAAAAACCCTGTAAGGTAAAAAGGTGAAACATTGTAGCCAATATTGAGCGCTCTTTTCTCAGAGCACTGTTGACAAAGTGTATGTCGTTCACTAACGAACTCTTTAAATTTGCTTTTCTGCTATTCACAACATGACCACCGATAATAAACACTCGTTCATTAGCAGCGTTAGTTGGCATCATGCAGAAAGTATATCTGTACATCATACGAGATCACTGACTGCCAGAAGCTCCAGTCTGTGGTTTCGTCACCACTAGAGAATGTCGCAACACCCTTGTACTGCAAGCTCTCTGCAGCATTGGATTTCTTGCTCATGTAATTTTCACATCCATTGAGACAACGTTCAGTTACCCGCCCAAACAATTTCCTATCCCATATCTCCCAGGGAAATGTGGGTACCCGCAACCTGCGTAGGACTCTGGTGTGAACATAAGTTTCCTCGTTAGTGTGCGGGTTACGGTTTCTCAATCTTTTTTGCACATAATCCCCTATCCATAAAATATATTATTTCGCAATACCTCATCTATGCCGGTGTAACAATATAATTGTAATACGATAAGTTTCAATTTTCATTGGGCCAAGTCATTTTGGAGCCGGAGCCATAACATTTAGATGCCTATGGCTAGAGCCAGAGCAGGAATTGGATCCTGGTTCGAGATTTTCTGAAACGCAGCAGTGTAAGTTTATCAGAAACCAACACTATAGCTTGTGATTCAAAGGAGGTGACCTACAAGTTGTGTCAATCTGCGGTAGCTGTAGCAAGAACGCGGGTCATTCTCCCAACTAAGCGACCTGACATCATGATGTTGCCAAGCCAAAGCAAACCAGTTTAAAGGTTCTCGCCTTGTTTGCCTGCTGTTAAACAAACTCACCAATACATGTGAACGTTAAGTCAGAGCAACGTAACGTAAAAACGCTTTAGCAGAAAATGACGTCGAACAACAGCGTTGAACGTTTACAGGATCGGCCGGAAACAGCAACCAATCGCAGTGATGCAGGTTAGCAAGCTGTCCTGTTAACTGTTGGGCATTTACAAACAAGCACGTTGCATTGAATCACGAATAGAAACGTCTGAAATTATTCATTAATAGCAAATTAAAAACTAAAGCACAGTTGCGTCTACTACCATCTGGTAGTCATAATGCGGCCCTCGGTTAGTTTTCAGTCCTCACTTGGCCCTCGAAACAATCTGAGTTTAAGAGCCCTGGTATAGAGTGAAACCACGTTGTGTAAGTCAGTGATGTCAGGGAGAAGAAACGACAGGAAGTTTTTATCATTTTTTTCATGGAGGCAAACTGTTCGTTGGTTAGCAGGTTGATCATCAAGTTCGATGATTGTTAAGAAATAAGCACAGATGCGTTGAGAACGAAACATTACTACAAGTTTGAATTGAACAAAGAAATAGCAGCCCAGTTATTATGGCCTTAACAGCTTAAATAAAAGATAGCTTTGTGAGCGTTAACAGACAACAGGATGTGAACTGTGCCTTGCTACAATTATGAAAAAGAAAGGATCATTATACAACACACTGAGATGTAAATGAAATGTTAACATGATCAACAGGATGGATACGACGCAATGTGCAAAGTAGATGAGCATGGTTCCACGTCAAACAATAGCTTACGCTTGTCGAGTACGTGGGATCAGGTTTTATGCTGCAATACGTCGGCGAAGAATACAGTACAGGTTGATTCTGTTAAAAATAAAACTCTGTGGAAACATGCATTCATAAAATATTACACATAAAAGTGATATACGATCAACGAGTGTACAGCATGTTTGTTCCTTTTTATTTTACAAAGAACTGCATGTCATTTGAATAAAGTCCATACTGACAATGACATATATTTTATGCATAGCCCACCAATGTTAGGAGCAACAGTATATATAGATGTTGACGACGAGTAACCATTGTTAACATGTTGTCACGTCACAAAATACAGTTTATCGTTCCATCACGTGTCAAAAGATTCGAAAGTTGGTATCAGAAATACAACAAATTACAAACGGACAATATATTGCTGTTATTGAGAATAATGACTGTACATCGAATTTTGTTAAGTTCTCTAACATCACTTCTTTGTTGCACACTTTGAAAGACGCCCTCATTTCAAAACACTGCATCTCAAGCAACGGGGATGAGAGACAAGAGTTTTTGTAAAAGGTTGACAAGAAAGCCAGCAACCTCATAAACACAAAAATAAGATAGATGGGAGAAGACGTAGTCACATGGACGTTGGTTTTGACTGATCCCAAGAAGTGTGAACGCAAAATATCTGGATAATCAGGGCAGCGTCATTTAAAGTCAAGGCACAAAACACCCTCAGGGATACTTTTAATGCTTTGCACAATTCTCTGCTTGCAAACCCACTAACCTGTGAAATTAAAATGAATAAAATGACGAGCGATTCACGTTTCTATGAAAAAGAAAAAAATCCTTTCGAGAAACACAATCAAAATATTAGAATCATTCCCAAGGTCGGAATGATAAAAGTCACTGATTGTTGAAATGGACTACTTCAAGTCCGATTTACCCCCCTGCCCCTTCAACCTTTGCAGCCTCATCAACATGACGTTTGCAAATGGAAGGTAGGTTGTTTGAAACCCATTTTCGTGCACATGACATATATTCGTCAATGACCTTGGAGTAAATCAATGGGTTCATGGCGCTGTTTATTGGAAGAAGAAACCCAGCGCTCACAATGTAAGCATCGGGGGGCAAAGTCACCCCTCCAACACTCAAGTAAGCCATAATACAAACTGGAATCCAACAGAAAAAGTCAGTCAGCAAAAGTCTAGAAATTCTTTTTTGCATTCCTCTGTTTCGATCTTTTTTGGTAGATGTAGAAGCACTCATGCCAGAGACTTTCTTGTATACAAGTACGTAGATAACAACCATGTATGCGAAGAAGATGAAATTGAGAGTTATGAGAAAAGTGGAATATTCCCAAGCACTTTCACTGGTGGAGGTATAGAAACGTGGCATGCAAACACTTGTTTGAGAATAAAACCCAAATTCTGCTTTTATTTCATTGTACCTGAGCTTGCTTGAAATGGTTTCCTTGACTTTCAACCAAGATTGAAATGCGGAATTTGTGCCAGAAAGTTGATTGGCGATGGTGGTCAGGTGGTGCTTGGAAACTGTGTCAGTTTTAAAGAAATGGTTGGGAAACCAAACATCAGACACAAAGTAACCAGATTTCAATGGAAGCCATGGAAGACAAGCAAAAAGTAATGAAAATAACCAACATAAAGCTCCAATGAGAACGATCCATTTGAATTTCATGGTGCGGATCATGAATGGTTTGTAGATTGAGACCAGTCGGAAGGTGGACATGGAAGCCATGATGAAAGCAGATGCTTCTGATGATAAAACTGCAACTGTGCCAAGTACCGAGCAACCATAGCTTGATCTCCATTCTTTATCAACAAAACAATAAACACCAGAATAACTCACACCTTTGCCAACAATTCCCAACAAATACACGCCCATCAAAAAATCGTAAAATGTTAGGTTCAAAATGAAAAAGTTGTTGGCTCGTTTGACAAGTTTAGTGTTTGGATTGGCAGTGGATTTGTTTTTACGCTTGAAAAACATTTTCTTCACCGTTAGGAAGTTTGTTGCAAGATTTCCTGTCAATGCCAGAAAACCCATGATCCAGAACAGTGAGCGAAGTAAAGGACTGGCAATCATTTCATATCTATCCGAAAACAGAGTGTTGCATTCGTCTAAGCCTGTATCACAGTCTTTTAGACCATTTTGAAAAAACTTCATATCTATAGATATTGCTTTTCCTCTTTCGCAGTAAAACCTTGTCTCTCCACACAGTTGACGCGTTTCATCTTCACCTTGGTCGCAGTCTTTAATTCCATCACAAACAAACTCTTTGCTGATGGAAATGACGCCTGCAGCTGCTGTGCAGTTGAATCGTTTGTTCAGACAATCGGGGCTTGTTTCGTCAGAATGATCGTCACAATGGAATATGCCATCACAATAGTAAAGTTTGTCGATGCTGACCATTTCTTTACTCTTGCATGGAAATCTCATCGAACAGTTTTTTTCCACTTCTCGACTGCATTTGTCTGAAAGATAGGTGACCTTGTTAATATGTCCATCACATACACGGTGTCCGAATCCAGGCACCACATTGCGACTCAGCTTCCCACACTCATCATCACAAAACGGTGGTCGAGGATCACATTGTGACTCGCATTCGTCTTCCATCTGCACGCACTCTGGTCTGTTGTCGCATCGTTTGGCGACTTCACTGGTGCTGACGTTGTTTGTGCCACGGTTGGCCACACACCACATGAAAACACTGGATCGTTGCTCGTGACGACAAAACCTTTGGTTGATTCGATCTTTGCATTCAACTGAAAAATTGCACAGAACCTTGTCCATGGCCACACATTCATCGGAACTATTGCAATGCATACGGCCTGGGGGACATCTTGACCCCTCACCACCAACAAATGCTTGTGCAACTGATTGATTGGAACACAAAAGTTCATCAGAACCATCAAAACAGTCGATATTTCGATCACAAACCTGTTTTGCTGAAATAATAAGTTTTTCGTCCAAGCATAAAAAGCATCGGAACTGGCCATTTACGAAACATATATCTGAACCATCTGCGCACTGAGACATCGAATCGTAAAGATTTTTCTGCGGCAAAACACAGCTGCTTTTTCTTGACTTTCCTGAACATCGGAAGCCAAAGCTTTGCTGTTGTTCGTCGCTCCCATCTCCACATTGCACCTTTGTATCGCAGTAATTAACATTGTCGGTGACTTGTCCATTCTCACATTGAAAGATCTCTCCCAGACATTTTCCACACAGACATGAAATGCACAACCATTTGGCTGACAAGTTCAGATGATGGAAGGATGGGTTGTTCATGTGGCAGGTTGTGGTGTTTTCATTTGAATTTTGCAGCAAAAAATTTCTACTTTCATCTGTTTCACATCGATTAATTATAATCTGGCAATTTTTCCCCCAAACTTCAATTGCTTTACATGGTTCGTCACTGTGGCTTGTGACGCAATCATCTCTTGAATCACCGATCCAAATGTTAGGAATGCACTTTCCAGATGAGGTACAATTGTCACTACCTGGAATGCATCCACACTTATGACCCTTGGTCGCACAACATACAAACTCGTCAAATCCACCTCTCATGTTTATTTTTCCATCATTTACTTTCGACCTTTCAACGCACTCACCATTTTTACAAAAAAAAATTGAGTTTAAGCAATACTTTTCTTCCGACCAATCACCACAGTCATTCCCCGCATTGCATGATTGCCCTAGTGTCATGCATCCGCTCAATCTTTCACAACCATCATCAGACTGGTAACAATCACATTCTAACATTTGTGCAGGACAATTGCACATTTCCTCGTCACTCTTGTCATGACAGTTATAGATACCATTGCATACAAACAATTGTTCTAGGCATCCCAACGTTTCACAACCATCAGCAGACTGGTAACAATCACATTCGAACGGTAGGTGCGAAGGACAATCGCACATTTTCTCGTCACTCTTGTCAGGACAGTCAGAGAAACCATCACATACCCTCGATTGTTCTATGCATCCCCGCCCGGCACAACCATCTTCAGACTTGTAACAATCACATTCGAACGGTATGTACAGAGGACAATCGCACATTTCCTCGTCACTCCCGTCAGGACAGTCATGGAAACCATTACATATAAACCATGGCCACACTGTGCACGTTGGTGAAGGTATGAAATCTGCGAAAATGACTTTTTTCACAATATTGACAGAAAAACACATAAAAATGAGTCAAGTAAAAACTTTTCTTTAAGATGACATGCGAAAGAGCAAAAAATTCCAATAATTTATTGATTTCCACCAAACTGATGACTCAACGCACGTTGGTGAAGGTTGGAAATCTGAGAAATTAACTCTTTTCAAAATATTGACAAAAAACACATAAAAATGATTCAAGTAATAAATTTTTACTTAAAATGAAATGCGAATAAGCAAAAAACTCAAAGGATATAAAAAAATAAAAAACTTCATCGTTTTCATGCTTCAGCCATACATTGCCATTCATAACATTTGAGGAAAGTTAAAAAAACTACGGATTTCTGCAGATATCTTATTTAATTCGAATTTGTACATTCAAATTTATTTCAAAAGGATGTCTTACGTTTAACTTTTTGAGACAAATGAAGATTTGCGATTTACAATGTAAGTCAACAAGATGGTGGGGGTCAAATGCAGAATGAAACAAGTATGTTTGCAAATTTGAGTTTAGTGAGATTATTGAGGCTTAAAATTATTCCAGTTTGCAAAACATCGGTATGTTTTTGGCGTTTTTTTATTTTCAGTGATAAATCACAGAAATTCCGTCAAATGTTACTTGATGCAGATCCACTTTTCATTAAAACCTAAATCACCGCCAGTGTCAAACGTTGGGGCAGTGGCAACTTTGTAACTGCAATCGTTTTCCTTACTCATTCCCTGTCTCATTCCCATCATATCATTCCCTCTTTTATTCTCATCGTTTTCCCATCGTCTCATTCCTATCATTTTTTCTCATTCCAATGTCAAACGTTTGGGCAGTGGCAACTTTGTAACCGCAATCGTTGTCCTTACTCATTCTCTGTCTCTATGAAAAGTAACTTTCAGTACTTATTTAATTCTTCAGAAATGAGCTGTTGACATAATAAAAAAGAATGGAAAAACATACTTCTTTTTCATCACGTCTTTCGAAATACCTTGCAGTTAACCACTCATATCACTCCCGAATTACCTCTGGGATGGGTCGCTGGAGCAGCAGCTCTAGGAGAACTTAAAATACCTCACGGCCAACACCAATCTATAATAATTCCAATAGCTCCACACCAAAAGACTAAGCAAGGTCAGACCGTGGCACCTTTTGACCGCATTACAGTGGATTTAGTCAGCAGGAATTGCCTCGCCAATCTTTCCTGGGACATTCTAGACACATGGCCGAACCAACATAGCAAAGATATCTCTATTCGATAGGTGGCTCCACATTCAGACCTTTCCAATTTCAGAGCTGCACACTTTGTCGCGAAGTGTCGCACCGTGGACTTTTCACAAAACTCCCATCTCTGCCTCTTATACTTGGAACGGTCTTCTTTCAGGCATTACACAAAATCCATGACCATAGGTGATGATCTGAACAAAAATCCATTTAAAAACTGACAGCTTTGCAGTAGATGCTGAGGACTAGTTCTTGCACACAACCGAATATCTCTGCATTTCTTTGAAACTCCCTGATTTGCAAATTCTCACAAAGTTGCCCGTCTGGCAAACGCAAAACAGAAAGCCGGTTGTGTTCTAAAAGACAGCCCTCAGCATCTACTAAAATATTCTAATGAGAATGATCACCTCCCTGTTTCACTCTCACTCTTCTCAGAGAAGTTAAGCCTTTAATAAGTTCAAAGCTAACAACTTCAAAAAATGTTTTCCCACAACTATCAAGTTCTGTGACACCCTCGCCCAATTCGCCTGCTCCGCCCGCTTCACTTCGCTTTCGTTCACACTACACCCACTCACCCGCTCCACTTAAACTAAACCATTTTTCAATGAAATTATCCATATGCATATTGGTAAGTTTAGCCAACAGCTTTTGAAATTGTTCTACAAAATTATCTTCAAAATTTTCGTCAGACCCCCAGCATCGTTCCCACTAAAAATCTCGGCTTCACCGTAAAAACAATCTTGACTTTTCCAGGTTGCGGGGCTGTGGGGCGTCTCACCATGACTTTCATTTGTTTTCAGTTGAAAACCCATGTTTGTGAAAAGGCATCATCACAGAATCTTATTTTTTGGAGTGGAAAATTCCCAAAGCATAACCTAATTCGTGTGTTGCTACAGAAAATAAATTATATTTCCCATCACCAGGTTTTGTCTTCTGATTTGTGAAATATTCATTGTCAAAGTGAATATCTCCACATATCTCACTAACTGCAGGAAAAAATGTGTGAGCAACACTCCCTCTTTTTTCACTGTTGCGTTTATATGGACAATCAATTTTGTTGTCATGGTCAGTAGAAAATGAAATTTTTATTTCACAGTGTTCTGATTGTTTTACTTTTGAAATGACAGACCACGCACATTCTGCCAAAGAGAAAAACCAACATCAATCTGTTTGTTTGTTTCGTTCCCTCCTAAACCTGGACAAATGATTGTAAGTGAATATCTCAAAGTTTTTTCTTCCACTGATAAGAATGTGTCTTTTCATCATTCTCATTCGCATTAGTGGCTGTGTCTAAATTGTCAGGCATTGAGCAAAACATCTTTATTTTATGATATGTTTTATGATATCTCTTTATGATTGCCAAAACACATATGAAAGAGTATCTATTCCATTTTCAAGTATTATTCACGTATCGTCGCAAGTGCTCAAAGCAACTTTGTTAATTTCTTCTGTAAAAAGTTCATGTCTCTGACTACGATTCACATTAATTTTTCACAGTTCGTCCTTACCCCCCAACAAACATCGTTTATAGTCATCAAAATGTATTGATTTTGAGACAACGTTTTTCTTTACACCTTTACACCTCTTTTCCCTCACCATTTTCATTATACATTTTATAAGAATATAATTGCGCTCTGAGACCCACAAAATCTGAAATTATTTTTCCACCACATTTATCTTCAAACATTCCAGGAACTTTCTTAATTAATCTGGGTACACCAGACGCATGACTTTCCTGAAAGTTTGATGTCTCAAATTTTTCTGAAATATCATCTTTTATGTCTCTGCAAAAATCTTCAGTTTTTATCTCATGCATCAAGCTATCAGTATTTGTCATCAGGAGTCTACAATTTTCAGCATATTTCTTTTTCATAAAATTGTAATGGAAGTCATACATCAAAGTCTTTGAAATATCAAGAATACTCATTCCAAGATATACAGGTTTGCTGAAAACAACTTCTGTCTTTTTCATGTGAACAGCGACAAGATTTTCATCAAATATAGTCGTATGCTCGTGATTTGGTTTTACAACCAACTTTTTTGCAGACTTTTCGTTTTAATAAGACTGACGTTAATACGGTTGCGTATGTTCTCCATCGTCTTCCCGAATACAGAAATATTCATAATCTTGAAAAAATCCTTTTCAAAATCATTAGAAGCTTTTGTTCGAAGTTGAGTATTCAAATCAATGTATGGTTTTATCCAATCTTCTTCATGAAACGAAATACCTCGATGAATCTTCTTAATTTTCAAACCCAAACGCAGGTACTGCTTCAAATTCTTGTGATGGATTACGTATTTTGTTTTGTCACGTGAATTTGGAATCAACTTTTCAACTTTGTTTACAAGTCTTTCAGGGGCTAAACAGTACCTATTGTGAACACCGTGACGTTCTTGCAGATACTCCAAATCAACCTCAAGAATACATGGGATGTTTATCCAGTTTTTAATTTCACTTTCAGACATCCACTTGAAATCCCGAACAGGCAGTGTTTTTGACATTGCCCATCCACACAAGTTTTTTGCATCGAGATATTGAATAAATTTTGATTCCTTGTCTGGATGGTACTTCGGACCCATGTATTTGTGGTTCGCCTCAGCATATTGCGTTGAAATCATTGAGACTCTGCCACGAACGCCTTTTACAATCATCAACAACATATCTGGGTCACTTAACAACTCGAGTTGAACGCCAGTTTTTTTCAAACAAGCATCCCAAGCCAATCCAGGAGCAGTATAATACCATGCTGGGTCAAGTTCGTAATTTTTAAAGCATATATCTCGAAAATTCGCGAAAATGCTAGCAAGCAAAAGAACATCTGTTTCTAAGTAAAGGTTATGATAATCTCGCATATTTTTCACATCAAAATGTTCCAGTTCTTTGGGCATGTTCATCTGTGATGTCACTGTCATTCAGCTTTGAATAAATTGCTTCTTTTGGAGGAAGTCGTTTTTCATCAAGTTTATCAAGACAATCAGCGCAGTCATAAGGATAAACACCTTTTCTCAGCAAGAGTTCGCAGTCATCCCCAAATGCTTGTCATGTGTGTTTTAACTGATTTTCATTAAGATTGTTTACAAGTTTGTCAAAACTTGTTGGCATAAACTTGACACTGTCAATTAACCGAATTTTATACTTGAATTTCTTTTCATCAAAAAAAACAATAAACCATTACCATTACCATTACCATCATCATAAATACTTTTCGAGAAACTGATGTATTTCTCTTCTGCATTTGGAATACAGTCAATCTGACTGCCACCATTCACATTCAAACATTTGATAAACAAATGTGAATCACAACTGTTCAGATTATAAAATATTACTGGGAACTAACTTTGGTTTTCGAAACAAACTATTACATTTGTTGTGAGCAGCACCTTTAAAGCATTTAAAATCCGCGCCAAAATTTTGGCGATCGCGGGACATAAAGGGTTAAGAAACTTTTGTTCAAGTTTGGGAGAGGTCGAAACAAACAAACAGATTGATGCTGCTTTTTCTGTTTGGGAAAGTGTGTGTAGTTTAAAGTTTAAATAAGTTTCAGTCTGATGAAGAGCGTGAGATTAAGAAAACATTCTTAAGTAATCATGATAGTCAAATTAATTGTCCTCACAAGTGCGACGGACAAAAAGGTGGAACGTTGGCGTATGCATTTTGTCCAGGTGCAGGACAATTTAAAATTTTTGAAATCAACTTTAAAATGTGAAATCAACTTTGAAACTTCTGAGATATGAAATCCAAAATGAAATAATCTTATTTTCAAGAGATGGTGTGATTACTATAATTAGAAACAACTTATATTCTGATAGAACAATTCACAAGAATCTCCTTTGTGTTACTTGATTTACCTAGAGTGAAAACGTCGAGTGAAAGGGTATTGATTTCTATTTTTCACAAAACAAAAATGAAAAAAGCTCATTTATACAGACTTCTTCAACTTAACGAAATTGAACAAGAATTTCATGAAGAAAAAATCAAACACACAACATTAATACAGAAATATCATTCTGTAACAAATTTTGTGATATTTGTCTATTCATTGTTCAGTATTGTGTGGTTTTGTTCAATATTGTTTTTTTTGTCAAATTTTCAAGAAATGTAGAGAAAATGTCTGTAATGATTTTACAAGATTTTGTTTTGTTGTTTGGAGGTTTGACAATTTTTGTAAAAGTTATTGAAAAACAGTTTTTGAAAAAAGTTCAGAAAAATGAGAAGCAAAAAATGTTGGTAGAGAAAAAAGCAAACTCAATTAGAAACTTGGTTTCAAACGCATTGTCAGACAACGAAATTTCAGAATCTGAATTTGAAAAAATTCTTTTTGAGATTGAAAAATACAGAAAGAAAGATGAAAAACTTAATTTGGAATCTGATAAAATTATTACAAATGTTGTGTTTTCGAAAAAGAATTCTGGAAAAGAATATGAAAAGAATTATGAATAAGAATGTGAAAAAAATCATGAAAGTTATGTTTAAAAAAAATGAAGCAAGTTGAAAATATACCCATTCACAATCAAGTTGAAAATGTGATTTTACCAAACAAGTCTTCAAGTAATTTCAAACTCTCAGAGGTGGTGAAAAATATTGATTTCAAAAATTTTCGTAGCGTATTTGTGAGAGACACTTTGCCAAAGTTGTCAACAAAAAAACGAATGTGCAATTATAAACCGATTCTTCTGGAGGTGCCACGAACTGGGTTAGTTGGCTGAAACGTAAAAATTATAAATGGTATTTTGATAGCTTCGGTTTACCGTGACCAATTGAACTAAACAGCTACCTTTATGGTGACGTTTTTTATCCAACTGAGCAAATTCAACCAAGGCAAGAGGTTTTATGTGGTCATCTCTGCCTTTTCGTTCTGAGTCAAATGCAAAAAGGAAAGAAGCTGCAAGAAATAATAAACAGTTTTTGGTGACATAATAAAGATGCCTGTTGATAAATTTGGAAGACCTCCAAAGGCAATTCAAAAATAACAAACGTGAGAGGCGTTTCGCTCAGTTATGTAAACAACAACTTTCTTAGAAAAGGCCAATCAATTGATATGGCTGAAAAAAACATTTCAAATCTCGGCTCAGCCTAAGTGAGTGATCCAACCGATGCAGTGAGAAAAGAACATGTAAATGAAAAATTTTTTTGAAAAGACCCCCTGAAAAGCGTGCAGTGGCCAACAGAAGCAAATGATGCAGCAAACAAAGTATTTGTTAATTATGTGGCAAATTCAAAACTGCCATTAAATGGCGGGGTTTTGCGAGGAGATATTGATATGGGTGAAAACAAACTAAGAAATTCAAACCCAAATAAATTGCATAAAGATGAACTGTTTCAAAAACAATGGATTGAAACATTTTTTTAAGCAAAGATGGACTTTCAGAAATGAGTGGAAATTTGAATATGAATCGAAATCAAGTTTCACATCTGGGAGAATCAAACGATGACCATCAGCGCAGCTACAAAAGAATATATTGATATGAAACTGTCACGTCATTGTGTAGATATGGTGGAAGACCTGGGAATGGCCAGAAATAGGATTTTAAATTTAGGTGAATCCCAGCAAGACAACGATGCAGTTCGCTTTCATTTTGTACTAAAAATGAATATTTCTGGAGACGTGATGAAGGTGGTTGGATGTAGGGTGACTTGTCCTTGGGTGGGAAAAAGTGACTGAAATTGCAAATCCACAAAGCAAGCAAGATGCTGTTAATTTGATAACACTACAAGATTTGGAAATATGTGTTTTAGAACAAGCAACCAACACTGTTAACACTGTGGTAAATGACGCAATTCACAATCTATGGCATAGCAGTTGAAAACGCTGTTCCAGAAGCTGCTGGAATATTTAGAGGTGGACCAAGGGATGATGTTTCTTGGAATAAGCATTAAATCACTAATTTGGCAGACCCAACTGAAGATGGTGATGCAGTGAATAAAAATATTTTAGACCGAGAAATCCGAACAAAAATTTTGAACACGAGCCCCTGTGGCGTAACAAAAATTTTGAACATGAACAACAAAACAATTATCAATGTGCCTGACCCTCAAAATGATGATTTGCAGTTAATCTTCAAGTTCAACAGTGAAATTGAGGTGAATAGTCAGTTGGAGTCACTAAAATATCTTCGACTTACAGTAATGGTGAAAAACAAATGGCTGCAAACCCTCAAATGAACAACCATAAAATTGTTGGATTAGCTGACGCTGTTGAAGCGTCTGATGGCGTGTACAATAAAACTTTGGACACTGCAGTTAATTCATTGGCTGGAGATATGAGGGCTAAGAACAAAAGAAACGTCGACCTACTGATACTAGCAACAGATGAAAATGATTTTTAAAAAACAATGCTTTTGGATGGAACTACAATTCCAACACCAGATATCAGTTGGGGAAATCACAAGTTGACTAATTTAAAAAAAAAAGCTCAAGACCAAGACTCGGTGAACATATTGACTTCCTCTTGAATACAAAAACCTTAAATGTAACATCGGAGGGTGCACAGCAAGACTTGGGTAGGAATGACCATGTGATTTCTAACGTGCCAAATCCAGTGAATCCACAAGACGCAGTGAACAAACTATATGCTTATGAATTTTTTTGGAAAATGGTCCAACAAATAGCATGTCTTGGAATATATCCAAAAAATAACAAGTCCGGGAGAGCCAAGCCAACTGAGTCAAGAGATGCAGGAACGAAGCATTATGTAGACCAACTTTTTAATAACTTGAGGGATTTGATTCGGTTCATGGAAAAAGGAAGTTATGTAACTGCCATCGGTTTAGTTGGAACAAAAGGCTCAAAGTATATAACATTGGTGTGACTACGCTTACAAAGATAGCGTCTGTGTAAATTAATCGCTTACGTTGTGACCCTCACAAAAAAGGAGTCAGTGATGCTGAGATATACAGTAAGCGACATTTCATTACCAAGGGAAACTACAAAAAAATTCTCCTGTTGACTTAACCCTTTAATGAAGAACGACTACACAGAATTGAAACAGCAGTTTGGCTGACGTGATGAAACGACAGACTTGAAACCACTTTCCAGAAACAAACGAACACAAAAGCATTTGCCATGCGAAAACATTTTAAAAGTGGTAAGAAAGTTTGTTTATAACGAGCCGTGAGCTGCACTACGCCGTCGCTGAGTGATGACCGATTTGCTGCACAATCGCGAGTTGGTTGTGCGATGGCCTCGGTGATGACTTCGTTTTATGCTGCGATGAAATGTTGCATTGTAGGATCGTGAAAATCTGGAAGCACGTCGACGTATCTTTCGGTGTCTTTGAATGTGAAGTATCGCCAGATTCGAGACAAAATCGTTCTGATCATTCGCTCGGCAATGGAAGATTCTGTTTCTTGATTTTGTGCCGTTGAAAAGTGAATCTTCTTCAGGCAGCGTTGAATAAGCTTGCTGGCAACGTCGAGACCACGGTCCGTGTACAAAAACAACGTCTTCAGCCCCTGTTTATAATTTTTGCAAAGGCTTTGAGAATAGACTTGCTTGTTTTGTTCTTCAGCGGCTCAGCCCATGCAAAATTTGAAAACTTTTCAACGACAATCAACAAAAACGTGTTACCGTCATTGAACACTTTACCACTGATCATCAACTGACGACAGTACGACGACGTTGGAAATTACGACGAACAAGGCGATGCAAAGGGTGCCGTGATGCACAGTCCGTTAGTGGTGAGTGCGTATGACTTTATCAAGCTCCAAACCTGTGACGTTGTGTTCAGTTGTTTTTGAAAAGTCGAGACAGAGTCATAGCAGTGTAGTTAAGTTGTCAACATGCGCTATTGCAAATATTTTGAAGACAACAGTTGCACCGACACGCAATTAACGAATCAAAACTGTGAAACACGTCTTCGACAAATTTATAGTGAAATTATTCGTTAGTGTTATATTGATTCTGCTTGGACATGTGAGTGAGAGTGGAACAACGTTGAACGTTTTTCACATTTGGATTGGTTGGAACAAAAGTTGATGGAAAGCTTGCCGGTCGTAACTAACGCATCTTTTTAACTGTTGTGCGTTTTGCTTACCCAAGTGATTTTATAAAAAACGAAAAAGAATCAAGTTCCACTTCGGGCGCATGATAAAGGTTAGATGTGCGAAGGCAAACTGATGCAAAAGAGGTGACTGCTGAACACTTCGAGTGGCTTTTTGTAAACACAGTTTTCAAAAGACTGGATAGTGGAGATGTTAAAAGTCTGAACAGAGCATAGGAGAAAAACATTGCACAGATAAATCTTTCCATTAAACTTAACGTTGTGGGTGGTTGATGTTGCCAACAACTAGCAAAATAATGCTGAACGCTCGCTGCAACCGTTGCAGAACGATGCACACGTGCCCAACTTTGAACAACAAATGTTTTACAAACGCCAGCCCACAGCGCCTAGTTCACGACAAAATGCAGTATCTCGAAACAATTACCGATGCCACTTTTGAGAGTTAGAAAGAGAAATTCAATACGTTTTGAATCAACTCGAACCGAAAAACAAGCAACATCAGACCGTGAAAGGACGATCCGCTTCTTACCTGGAAGAGCACTTGTTATCGGTTTCAACTCGTCTTGTTACGATATTCCACTAGTGAAAGCGAAACTGCTGGAATACTTGTTTTTGTTTGGTTTTGTTAAAACAGGACAAACAGTCAGAGGGGCATGGTACGCAGAAGAGCGGAATGAGTTAGCAAATTGTCACCTGTGAATATGTTTTGCTTTGATAGTAGGGTTTGCACGGTCATCAGATGATGTTCAAGTGAAACGGACGTGAATATTTGCTTATCCGATTAAAACTCGGTATGTATTTCCACCACGCAATCAGTTACAGGTTGAAGCAATGGTGTGGCTAGTTTGGATCAAAATATCGCGAATGTAGCATTTGAACTTTGAAATGTTTCGTACTTTCGTATAAAAGCAACGCCACGAAAATTTCATGGTTCGTTTATTTTGAATAATTGAAAACTTTCCACTTGTTTTTATGCCACGGGTTGGTTGTTGTTACTGAAAACTTGCAAAACAGAAGCGAATGCTTGCTGAAACAGTTGTGGCTGCTTTGTGTTTTCGCAAAATGATGCCTAGTGCGTAGGCGATATGTTTCATAAGTTTTTTTATCGATCCTAGACCTGTGACATTGCATACAGTTTTGGAAAAAAATTGCTTCAACACAGTGAGCTGGTATCGGGGAGGTGCATTTAGTTATCGACGTGCGCATTTGTCAGTGTCATCTGACGCTGAAACATTACCAGGTTTTTGAAAAAAATAGTTTAATATACGACAGTCCAAGATGTTCAAACCACTGTTGCACCCTCGGTCAGAAACGCGAACGAGAAATAGTGACTGGCGAAATTAGGCTGCTGATAAGAGGATGCGATTCTGGCATTTGATTTTCAAACGTTTGCTACCTTCGAATAAATAAATCGTAAGAAAACGAAATGTTGACGATGACATGAAACAAGCAGGCAAGTTTTGTGAATACTGTATTCCGTAGAATCACACGGTCGTACAAGTTTTGTTCTGAACAGGGTGAGGCGGATGATTACTTACTGTAAAGTGATTCGCGCTTTAGGTTAAAGCAGTCGCAATGAGTAATTTCTTGTTACTGTCAAGTGATTCGCGCTTAAGATTAAAGCAGTCGTAATGAGTAATACATCGTAAGAAAACGAAATGTTAACAATGATATGAAACATCCGGGCAAGTTTTGTGAATACTGTGTGCCGCATAATCATACGGTCGTACAAGTTTTGTTAAGAACAGGGTAAGTCGAATGATTACTTGCTGTAAAGTGATTCGCGCTTTAGGTCAAAGCGATCGTAATGAGTAATTTCTTGTTTGATTTTGTTGAAACAGCAGGGCTGTATGCTACGTAAAAGAACAAAATGCGTTAGCAGATTGTCGTCTGTGAATATGTTTCGGTTTGATACTAGCATCCACACGGTCATCAAATGATGTTCAAGTGAAGCAAGTGTGAATGTTTGCTTGTCGGATTAAAACCCGAGGTAATTGGTATGCCTTTCCACAACGCAATCAGTTACAGATTGGAGCAGTGGTGTGGCTAGTTTTTGCAAGATCATCGTATGCTACACAATGGTTGAGATCGACACAAAGGAACAACAGAACTTTCAGAAAGCAGAAACATTCGGAAGAAAGGGTAATTTAAACTGCTAATGAGATATATGTATCTAGCATTCGAACTTTGCAACGGTTGCTACTTTCGCTAAAAGAAGTCGTGAGATACGAAATGTTAAGGACGACATTAAAAAACGCTAAATTTTGTTAAAATGCTGCTCTGCAAAAATGATGCGGTTATGTTAGTTTTGTTTACAGAACAGGGTAAACCTGATTAGTGACTATCTGTAAAGTGTTTCGTGCATTACGTTAAAGCAACTGTAATGAGTAATTTCCTACACCCCAATGAGTAATTTCCTTTCGTGCATTACGTTAAAGCAACTCTAATGAGTAATTTCCTATTTGCTCTTGTTAAAACAAAATAAACGGTCAGAGAAGAATGCTACGCAAAAGAAATGACGAAGTTAGGAGGTTGTCAATGAGTTTTGCTTTTATATTAATGCCCACATGGTCATCTAATAATGTTCACGTGAAGCGATGTTGGTCATAGTAAAACTGTCTACATGATATTTAACTCAGACAAGAAGCAGAGCTCCTCATTTAGAGTACAAATCGGTAGCAACCTAATTAATAGAGTCAATTCAACAAAATATTTTGGAATACAATTAGGTAATAAACTAAACTGGGATACACATATTTCAAAGCTTGAAAGCAAGCATTCTTGCTATTCTGGTATATTTTATAGAATTCGAGAGTACTTGAGCACAAATGAACTTATGATGATATATTTCAGCCTTGTATACTCCCATCTACAGTATGCCATTGGTGCTTGGGCCTCAGCAACAAAAACCAGCCTATACAGACTAAACACCATCCATAACAAAATCATTAAGACCATCAGTTGGAGCTCTTTCCGATGCCATGTAACACCCGTTTACAGCCAATTAAATTTGTTGAAACTGGAAGACATACATCAACTAGAAATT
>Ga0210059_1003986_pt1 | contig 23776 bp, 14 predicted proteins | sample Ectturendosymbi2_FD_188042 | JGI IMG/M metagenome (GOLD analysis project Ga0210059, IMG submission 188042) | Ecteinascidia turbinata endosymbiont from Florida, USA - Sample 2 (SPAdes) (version 2) | ecosystem: Host-associated > Tunicates > Ascidians > Unclassified | place: Key West, Florida...
AAAACATTCACTCGAGCAACCCCAAGGTTGAAAAACATTCACTCGAGCAACCCCAAGGTTGAAAAACATTCACTCGAATAACCCCAAAACATTCACTCGAGTAGCCCCAAGGTTGAAAAACATTCACTCGAGTAACCCCAAAACATTCACTCGAGTAGCCCCAAGGTTGAAAAACATTCAATCGAGCAACCCCAAGGTTGAAAAACATTCACTCGAGTAACCCCAAAACATTCACTCGAGTAGCCCCAAGGTTCCGCGACACCCCGGTTGAGAAACACTGAAGAGAGAGAATAAAAGCAGCTGTTTTTCACCTCATCGCTCGAACTCGACCGCCGGCAAATCTTCCTCGCAAACTTTTTCCAGGCATTGTGTACCGCGACTTGAAGCTGGACAACGTGTTGCTGGACTGTGACGGCCACACCAAGATCGCCGACTTCGGGATGTGCAGGGAGCGCACCGGCGAGCAGAACAAGGCGTCGACATTCTGCGGCACCCCCGACTATATCGCGCCCGAGGTGAGAAGGGAGGAGGCATTTCTCGTGCTCTTCCGGTTTCGCTGTGAGATCGAAGAGATACTGTTCTGTTCCCTTGTCCGCTGTTGCGTCACGGGCACGCGCGAGTTTTGTGCTTTTTGACACGGGCACGCTTGATGTTCTCCGCGTGATTTTTTCCTCTTCAAAGAATAGTTTCGTAGTGCGTTTGCGATCCGTGCAGAATTGACGTGTTTTTTCCTTTTCTCGGTTTTTCCGTGAAACAAACGCTTCTGTTTCTGACTGTTCTTCATAAATTTTGATTTGAATGGAGAAAAAAACCTCAGAACTTTATGGTTTAAAACTAATGTTTTTCAGCAGGTTAATTTTTAGCAGTCGAGCAGGGCAAAAGCAACTGGTGGAAATGTATTTTTAGGTCGCTTGTTTCTCAAGCAGCCGTGCAGCACCAAAAGAAACTTAAAATATGTTTGCATAGCTCTTGAGATTTTCACCGTACGTTAAATCTTGGCTCTTACAATTAATCATTACTTGTGTTTCTTGCACGGCATTGGTTGCGGATATTAGCAGCAACCAGTTGCTTTTCGTGGCTGACCTTTTCAGTTGCTGTTCTTCTGGTGACCTCGCGTTGACCCTGTGTGCGTTGCTGTGACAATTTCGATGATACAACAAAGCTTTTTATCGCGCGCGCTGGATGTTGTTTAGCAGTCGCTGGTTCATCACTGTATATCTTCGGCACGTCGCTCGAGCGTCTGATCGTTTTCAAGCTCTCTTCACATCAAAACCGTCGCCAGACAGTTTTCAATAGGGGGCTTTGCAGTTCTGCGGGGGGTTTTCGTTTGTGCGGGGGGACTTGACATTATAAATTTACCAAATCTCCACTTATTTATAGTGTTTCACGTTTCATTTTTTGGGGGATTGGAGCTTTGTTTGGAGGGGCTAAGACCACCAAAGCCCCCCCGTGACGACGGGACTGCTTCACATTCCAGCCTTTGTTTGCGAGAAAGGATTCGCGTGTGCAGCAGAATGCTCTGTAACGTTTCATACAACTCGAAATAGCAAAAATATCGTTTAGTTTTCTTATTTTTGTCAGCTGATCATCGCGAAACGGTCGACCGCTCGTATCTTTCGACCTGCATTGCGCTAAACCAATGGTTATCAACCTTTTTTAGTGATGTACCCCTTGGGCAATATTTTGTTCTATCAAGTACCCCTTGACTGTAACCATGAGCGCAATACTGTAATTAGAAATCGTCCTATAATTGTTGTACCTCTACGTTAAAATTTCATTATGAAGACACCTGGAAAAATTCGTATAGGGTTTGGTGCACTTTTGCGTACCCCCCATTTGAGAACCACTGTGTTGAGCCGAAGACTTTCAGTTTCATTTGTTTTGTTTTTTACCGATGACCTTAGTTGAGCGATTGGTGTGTTGCAATGTCAAATTGGTGTGTTGAAATGTCTAATTAGTGTGTTGTAATGTAAAACCAGTGTGTTGTAGCAAAGAAAAGCGGACCAAAGTTGACAAAAGAGGTCAAACCGGGGCTGGGTTCAGCACTAACTCGGTCTCATTAATCGTTGCAGATCTTGGAAGGCCAAAAGTACAGCTTCGGGGTCGATTGGTGGTCCAGCGGCGTGCTCCTGTACGAGATGCTCCTAGGACAGTCCCCGTTTCACGGCGAGGAAGAAGAGGACCTTTTCCGGGCAATCCGGCAAAAGCAACCGATGTTCCCTCGTTGGCTTAACAGGGACGCGATAGATTGCGTGCAAAAGGTCAGAGGACTGGCCTTGAGCTTTGATTTGATTGATTGAGCTTTCAATAGTTTGAAAAATTAGTAGACATTTTCTGGCTACTAGTCACTTTCAGCGAATAACATCCATTCTAAGCAAGTCAAGCAGATGAGAATATGAGCAATTTTTTTCAACTTTAACTTGACTCTGCACCATGAAGTTAAGAGTATGGATTCTTTATTATGTTATCAAATAACGTACAATGTTTTGAAGACTATTAGAGGTGTTATTAGTTCATTTCAAAGCTTTTCTTCAATGATTTTCTTAAGTTTTCCTATCAAGTGAAGGATATCGGCATTTTGTGTTTATATACGGTTATGTCGTCACAGACGATAGTTGCCTATAGCAATCAAAATGACGCATTAGGTAGGTGCGGGCAGGTTAAGTACTGTGCAAGTTCTTTGCATTGCTGGAAATTTAATAAAATATTAGATCAAAAGAAATACTTGGTATCCTTTTGCATAAATTCGTATTCAAGGTATAATAATAAACAAACTACCGACTAAATGGCCTAGTTGGTTGGGTGTAAGCCACCAAAGCTGAAAGGCTGGGTTCGATTCCTGGTCGGGTCATCATACCGAAGACTTCAAAAACGTTACTCGCGGCCTGTCCAGCCTCGTACTCGGTGCAAGGAAGCTATTGGCGCGCGGTGCTGCCATTGACTCGCTGCAAAATTAGCCGCGTGGTCCACGGCGGAAGCAAGCGGAGATGAGCGCCGCTAGCCACTCGTGGCATTCCCGGAAGGAACAAAAACCGCCTTGAGCTTTTCAGCCGGCTGTTTGAGGAATCTCCTGCCTAGTTTTGCTCCCATCTCCTTGCAATGATTCAGCTTGTACGTATTCAGCAATATTTGTAAAGGCACAACAGTGACCCACACCAAGCGAATCTATCGCAATTTATTGCGTAAGGAAACTAGTTTCGTGTATTACACATCTTCAGTCCTTATTCAAATAGAATCTCCCGGAAGGAGTCACAGAAACCGGGTATGAACGAAACTGAAACATAACATTTTCAGGCTCACTGATGTACACTCACATACCGCAACTCGATTGATTTATTGCTTATGCCTTTTTTCAAATTTGAGAATCTCAGCTAATAGACAGAAACAATACAAGGAGCCATCGTGAAAATCAGAATAAATCAAACCACAATGGTAAGATTGCTGATAAATGTAAACAAAAATTATCACTGTGTCACATAAGATTGGTGAAGGACCATGGCGGTCGTCTAGTCAAACAACCCCGTTTATTACTCATTGACAAGTGTTTAGAAACATCAGTTGGAATGAAATAACCCCAATCTCGGAGCTCAGTCGTGATGAACATTGAGGGGGTTACTCTATAATTTTTTGATTTTTTTTCTAACTTTGTGGAATTCGTAATTTCCGAAATAAGTTCCTGTGATGTTTATTGGGCTGCCGTGAAAACCACCCAAGCGTGGCGAACGGCCTGTCCATGAAGCTGTCTCGAACTTGTTGGTGATCTCTTCAAAAAAAGGCGTTCGGGCATTGTTTGCCTTCGTTTTTATCCGATGAAATTAGTATCTTGTTCAAAGTTACAATTGTTACGTAATAATTGTTATTTTTACCACTTGCGTCAAATTTACCTCCGATTTGAACTTTGAACTATCGCACGTGACCTGCCCAAAGATTTTTTCAAATGATTCGTTTTTTTTTTCAAAACCGAAATTTCAAACCACCAAGGGCATTCTTTCGATGCAGTGTCAGCAGACAAGAATGACCAAAGTGTCTTCGCTAGCTGTCTCCACAATCTTGGTTTACTGGCGGTATCTGGCCAAAACTAAATTGTTGTTGCTCAACGAGGACTCTACTACCGTTTCTGCGAAAGCATACCCACTTAAAAGCTGGCCTGTTCGGCCAACGGGAACGTTATGGCCTGTTTGGCCACAAGCGCACCGTGCCAGTCGTGCTGATATTTAAACCCCCAAAATTGGCCGCTTAAATTTGGGAACCCCTCTTCTCAAGCAAAACCACGTCCATCGCCGAGGGACCCCGCTTTTAAAGTGACGTAGATATTGATCCAGGTAGAACTTTCCTGCGGAGTTTTCGTGATGTCTCCACCTCGACAGAGATTTGAACCGTCAACCTCTTGGTTGCGAACCTTGAGCCTTCCAGTCGCACGACAGCGAGCAATATAATAGTCAACCGCCATTTTTCTGTGAGATTTCGTCAACTTGCTTGCACAGTCGTATCGCAAGACCGCCGTTGTTTTTGTTCAAAACACGTTTGTTTTGCACCAACAACCAACACACACTGTATTGGGAAACAGTGTTGCGCACTCGGAGTCGAAAGATCCGACTCCAACTCCGACTTTTCAAAATTTCCGACACCGACTCCTTAACATTAAGGGAATGAAGTTTTGCTGTTAAAATGAATGGAAATCGTGGTGCACGGCAAGAAATCTGTTTCAACGGAAATGTTTCAGAAGAAATTTTACCGTTTCAACAGGAATTCCCAACTTGGGAGTGTGATGTAAAAATGATCCAATTGGACTTCCGGAGTCGGAGTCGGACAAAAAAATCCGCTTCCGACTCCTAGTGTTGTTAGGAATCCGACTCCACCCAAAAACCTCCAACCCAGCAACCGTGCTGGGAAGACCGTGTCTGCTTAGATTTTTGTTATAGCGTGTTCGGGACTGACGTTAACGTTAGAATTATTTTCTGTCAAAAGCCCGCGTTCCTGCTTTTAAGAAATTTAGCTAGAAGTCAGAGATTAACAAGCTGACCTCGTGTTGACACACCCGCTGGCCATAATGTGGTCGCTCCTTGACGCGAATCCGGCCCCCCCTGCGCTGGCGCTTTCGATGAGGTCATCTCTGTTTTGATGGAGTCATCCCTTTTTCTCAGCTGCTGAGCAAGAAAGTGACAGAACGACTGGGCGTGGCGTCTGACGTCAAGGATCACAAGTTCTTCAGCTCCATCGACTTCTCCATGCTCGAGAAACGCATGATCGACCCCCCCTTCAAACCGAAAGTGGTGAGTGACGCCTGGTGCTACGTCACGTGCGAATCGTTGCGAGTCACGTGATCGTCGTCTGCGCGAAGAGAGTTGTTTAAATGTCGCCAGAGACCGGGCTTCGTGGTGTTTCATGCTCCATCGGTTCCTCTCTCGCTCGCAAACGATGGGGGGAATCTTTCGCCCGCGGGATGTTTTTCGTCATCGCGTTGTTTTTGGAGCGAAAGCATGTGTGGCTCAAATTAACAGCCACAGAAGAACGCCACACGCTTTTTTGTTCGGATATTTCGCAAACATGCTGCTATACTTCGTGCTCGAGGCGAGTTAATGTGAATGTTCACATTAAACAAGAGCTGATGATGCTTGCCTCGCAGGCGAAATAAGTACTCTGCAAGATCTTAGTGTCTGATTCTTCGCTGAGAAAGGGTTCCTTTCGACAGACTGCGCTCTGTGCATTTGCTTTGGAAGACGCAGGTATCGTTAGAGCTTCCTAGCCTTCTACAGGTTCGCGGGAATGGGAGCCGACCAAAAATTGTCAAATGAGTGCGTTAAAATGTGTAAATAGCACCGGCTTGTGCCCACTCGAGTATTTCCTACGTGTCAATCACCGCCTGTCACTGTTCGCGACCTTTGACCCGACGGCAGAGGTGGCTGGAGTCACATTTTCAGACTCCGCTCCTGTTCCAAAAGTTTTGAACCCAGATCCGGAGTTTTTCAAATTTGAAAATCCGACTCTTCTTTAAACTCCGCAAGCCGCCGATGCAACCGAAATCAAGTAATGTTTTACTCAAGCAATCACATACGTAAAGACCACGCCGACTCCTGCTACCGCCCAAAACGAAAACCCGGATCCGGGCCCTAAAAAAATTGACCCGGATCCGGGCCCCAAAAAAATTCAGAAACCTGCCGGAGTCCACTCCGGATCCGTGGCCACCTCTGTCTGACGGTCGTGTTCTCGGCGAACAAATCCATTGCTCGCGCGTTTTCTTCGCAGCGCTCACCGAGCGACTACAGCAACTTCGACAAAGAGTTCTTGACTGCCAAAGTCCAGCTGACCAAGGTAAGTGCGGCGTTGACTTCTTGTTGCACTTGATCGAGCGTTTTGTTTGTTTTTTTCACCGATACCTTGTGCCAGAGTTGTAAGTCGGGCCGGGCTTTTCGCGTCGGGCCGGCTCGGGCTTTAAGCTTGTCAAAATGTTACGGGCCGATTTCGGGCCTGCATACAAAACTTTCTTACAACATTAACGATTTTTAGTAACGATTTTTTTTTTCTTTAACGATTTTTTTTTTCTTTCCGTGACGTACATGTGTTGCGCTCACCGCCGTAACTTTTGTGAGTGAAGTGATTGTGTCTTCAGCTAATTCTCTTTGCAGACACAGCTGTGTTCTTTTATTCTCTGCTTGAATTAGTCTCACACTGCTTTGAGGACAGCGGTGAGGAAATTAGCACGCGATGGCATTGCTTCGAAAAGATAAATCACTTACGCGAATCCTGGCTTGTGTAAAGAAACGATGGCCCACAAACCGGCTTTTCGTGCCTATAGCGCTGTCCTAGATAGTTTATTTTGTGCCTATCGCCATTGTGGATGATAATTTCCTTTTTCTTGAGAAACATTACATTCCGCAGTACATTTAAAAAAAAATTAGTTAAAATTTATGTTAAATTAATGTTAAAAAAATTAAGCCATGTTTTGTTCAGGGTGATTGCTATGTTGGGTGTGATAAAACCCTGTACCTGCAGCTACCCGTTGTACACTACATTTTTTGATGTCCCGCAGTTGCGCATGTCTTGACTCACTCGGTAAACTTGGCATTCGGGCCTAATTTGGGCTTCAGAAATAAACGTCGGGCTCAGGCCGGCTTCGGGCTTTTAAATGAGGGCCGTTTACAACTCTGCCTTGTCCTGTCTTTTGACGACCACGCCCGTGTACCGCCCGTCAGCTGTTGCGTCACAGCTCAAGAACATTACGTGTCAATAATTGCTTTTGTTACCGAATGAAAGTCGTGTTGGACGACTGAAGTTTCCTTCAGCAAGCGTGTTTCTCTATTTTGTTTATAACAGTGGGCGTGGCCTGTGACTTCACGGGTTCAAAATGGGTATGGGGATTGGCCTGGTCCTGGACCCTGAATCGGGGCCAACGCGAGCGCACTGTTCTCATTGCCCGAAAGATCTTGTTTTCTTTTATAATTTTGCGCGACGTATGCGTCACGTGAAAAAGTTCCTTTCCCTCAGTAAGATCATCACTTCGCCTTCGGAATAATGATCAACGTATGGTTTGAATGTAAACAGCGAGTTTCGTCACAGCGCGCTCACGGAGAATCGCTTGGTTTGTTTTTGTGCAAAACACTCTGTAGAAGTCTACTTCCTGCGTAACGGTAATATGTTCTCTTTGTGCGCATCATATTGCTCTCTTTGTGCGCGTCATAACGTTCTCCTTGTTTGCGTTATAATGCTCTTGTGCACGTCATAATGTTCTTGTGCGCATCATAATGTTCTCTTTGTTCGCGTCATGCACAGGCGGACAAGGACGTCGTCGCCAGCATCGACCAACAGCTGTTCAGAAACTTCAGCTTCATCAACCGTAAAGCGGCCAACTCCCCCACCACCACCTGATGACGACGTCACGGATGGGTGCGTCACGCTCTTTCCGCCGCCTTCTTGTTCCTAAGCAACGCGTTTTGACCAACGCAAAAGAGACTGCCAACCGACGAATTGGCATCCTCCAGCATGAGGTCATCATCACTGAACGTCACGCAATGCGTATTTCCGTTTTCATCTCAAGCCATGACCGGGTTTCTAGCTGCCAGTTCAGACACGAAGGTTTGCTGTGGATTCTGCTGGTCGCATGTCAGGCTTTTCATGGAAGACACATTCCGCTGGCTCATGGCTGGCACAAGTGTCAAATTTTACGGCAAGATATCGGCCAGTCCAGCGCTCGTTTCGCAAAAATGCGTTGCTCTTACGCAGGCATTCGTTTCGTTCTAAGCATTTTAGTTGTTCTTTGATGTAGTCGTCCATTTCTCCCGTCCACGGGAAGCGAACCCGCGAACCTTCGTACTTATAGCGCCGCACTTTTAATCTTAGTCTCAAACCAATTATTTTTTACCCTATCGTGTATGATCGCGTTATTTCGGCATTGTGCCTTCGTATCACGTTGTCGTGATGACGTCGTGAAAGTCTATTGTGACGTTGCTAGCACCTGTCTCGTTTTGCGCTGCGTTTGCCTCGAAAATCGATGAAAACCTATTCCAAGCTTGTTTTTCGAACTCAATCAGCTCGTGATGGTCTGGGGTGGCAGTGCGCATGCGCAGTTCCGTCGCTGCCCCCTTTTTTCGTTGCTATGCTTAGAACACCGTCCATGTGCAAATCTTTTGTTTCGCGCCAGCATTCCGTCTCTGAGCGTCTTAGAGAGCGCGTCGTTGTTTGTTCCATCGCTTGTTCTTCAAACTCTGGTCAGGCTGCGGTTCTCCACCTGTCGACTCTTAATTTTACCACTCGGAAGAAATAACTTTCCTCTTGAAAGACAAGTAACGATTTTGCTGGATGAAGAACTCAACCCCACGCGCCCTTATGCAGTTTCTTTTGTTTCCTTTTTTTTCAAAAACGCTGGTCCCGCAGTCAAAACCCTCCAACCAAAATTATCCACTCTCCGTTGCTTTTAGAATTCTGCCGCCACGCACCTGTCGGCTGTTGTCTATGGGCTCTCGGAAGAAACTTCGGATCCGAAATTTTCCGAAAAGTGATTTCGTTTTGTTTCGGATCACGCAACAGCTCGAAGTGTTCGATGGAGCCATTGCACCGGATTCGTCAGGTGCCTTTTGGGGTCGTTTTTTTGACGAGTCTCAGCAGACCCGCAACTAGGGAGGGCGCAAGGGGGTAAAAGCTCCCATAAAGACTTTTCGCACCCCCTGGAGAAAGTGTTGGACATAGTTTAAAAAAATTTGGGCCTCTCCCAGAAAACTCTTCGCCCCCCCTGGTGTCCGAAGTTAGTTACGTGCCTGAGTCTCAGTGAGAAGGTTTGCACCCAGCGCAGCATGCAGCGTGATACCCCGTTTGTTTGGCCGTTTCACGCTTCCTGACGAAACGCCTGTACTGCGATCGTGAAGTGACAATCTCGATCGTCCTTTCCTCTTAACCGGTTACGGAACAGCATTGTCGCAAAATGCTACTGTCGTTTTTCCTTTCGCGCTCGTACGCCGCCATGCTTAACCTCGTTGTGTTCTCGCGACTCCGGGCGGTTGCGTAGGAGCGCCCGCCCCACCGCCTTCGTCGTACTGTTTCAAGACTCAACGCGTGGAGTTCGCTTCTCGCCGCGTGGTACGTGGTTGTTATGCAATCTGTATATTCGCACTTCCCCCCGCCGCGACGCCCGAGGTATCGATTGCGACCCTGGTAAATCACGTGGTCGTTGAGATTTGCATTGTGACGTCGTTGCTTGCGTGATTACGTTCGATTTGTGCCTTGACAGTGAAACAATAAAAGCCTGTATTCATGTCTGTGCCGCTGTGGACTTGTTCTCAGTGAGAAAGCAGCGATGGGATGACGTCACGTGCTGGTGACGTCACTGCATCAGGAGAAAGCAATATGTCCGTAGTTCTTAGCTTCTTGGTCCGGATAACTCTTCATAGAACGAAACAATGCAGAGAAGTAATGGATTTGAAAGAAGAAATCTCTCCTTTCTGGCACAAGGGTGGATATTAGGGCAGGCGGTCGCCTCACCCCTATTTTGTTTCAGAGATGCCGTGGGGCCCCCTTTAACAGTTTTGCTTTTAGTTTTTGCATTGTTTTGCTATAAAGCTTATCAAACACTAGTTTTTGCATTGTTTTGAAAGCTTATCAAACACTCTGGAGCCGCATTTAATAAGCTCTGAAGCAAGTCGTACAGTTTGTTTTTCCAAAGAGCCCTCTCAACAACTTGGTTTGGGGCCCTTTCTGAGAGTTTTGCCTCTGGCACCTAACTTGTAATATCCACCCCTGCCCTGGCATGCCTTGATTTTTCTTAAATTTCATGATGGTTGGTGAAGAATTATTTTGTTTCAACTTGCACCCTATCGTGGAGCAAAAGAGAGTACAAGTTCTTTATGCGGGCTGATGTTCGATTAAATAAAAGGATCTCTGGAGTTGTACCCATCCCTGAGTGAAAACACGCTTTGTTTGCACAAAAAGACTAATTGAAGGTTGATCTTTAGTAAAATCTCCATCCGCGAAAGTCAGTTGAATCCATAGACGTACGAGGTGAGGGTTCTGGGGGTACGGCCGCCCCTCCGGGCTTAAAAAAATTCAGGGCAAACTCTGTTTTCAGGCAGTGGTGTGCAGAGGGGGTGAAGCGAACGGGGCGCCGGCCCCGGGCATCCAAGGCAGGGGGGCATCCAAAGAGTGAAATTACAAACTTCTAAATGTTGTAACTGGACAAGTTTTTCTATTGTAAGTCTACTAATACATGCTGCATGGATTTAATTTTTCGAAGCTTGTTTTGTTGTCAACACTAATTTTTACGTATTGAAATGCCTGTAATTCTCAGCTTCTTCAATACCAGAGACCGATGCTCCAAGGGTGCGAGGCATACCCAATCAAACTGATAGCGGCGTGACTTGTTCCAGATCGTGCGGTCAAGGGAAAATCACAAAAAGGGTTGAAAGGCAATCAGGGTTGAGAAAAACTAGTTTTTTTAAAAAAAACAGCAAACCATCTGTTTTTTGTTATTTTCGAAAAGAAACAGGCTTTTGTTCTTTTTTAAAAAAACACAAAAATCCATTCTGAATTGTTAATTGTTTTCACTGCATCATGCAGTATCACCAGTTTCAGAATTACACATAAAATAACCTATTATGGCATTGAAATCTGAGGGCAAAGAAATATACCCTATCTTTGTTTTTGCAAAGGGTTCTTGGTCAATGGTAAGGCTTGGCAAGAACGCGCACAGCAAACAGAGAAAAGCCACTCCCACACAAACTCAGCAGTTTCACGTCAAGTTTGTGTGCATGCCCAGTTAGTTCAGCATATATATAGTGCATTTAAAAAAAATATGGTTTGGTATGGTCCAACATCCGACACAGCTTGCATGTAGAGAAGGCAGACAAATTGATTAAATATACCGATTTTACAGATTTGAAGAAGATAACCAGTAGAATTTAATCAAACTGTTCGAATTATTCTTCTCTTTTTCTCAAGTCCGTCACATTTCAATGCTGTTCGTTTTGTTTCATTAAAAAATGTACAGTACAGTTAACTGTACAAGTGTGCTGCTTATTTTATTTTTTACTTCATAGCAGGGGCCCGACTAGGGGGGTGGGGGGCAATGCTTCGGGGCGGCAATTTTGGTGAAAAGAAGGAATAGCAAATGGTCTTTCACGAATGAATATGAAGTAAGTTTAGGTTTTACATTTTGGTTAAGGTTGGACCTACCATACGTCTGGCCGGGACTGTCCCGGTTTAAACGTCTGCACCGGCGTCCCGTCCCGGTTAGCAAAATATCCCGGAATTTTACTTCAGTGAAATTTTCAAAATTAACTCCAGCTTGATAATGCATTGTTATGAAATAATTCCGTCCTGAAAGGCTTGACTTTGCTTTAACCCGTGGTTTAGGGGGGCGGAACTTTTCGACTGTAGGCAGCGGCGTAACTGACGGGGGGGAAGGAGTGCGCGCCGCCCCCCCTGGCAAGATAAATGCAAAAAATGGGCCCCTCTCAGAGATTTCACGAGCTGCAGACTATGAAAGTGCTTTTACAAGTTTTAGAAATCCGTTGGTCTTGACGTTTTAAATACTGAAATAGTGCAGTGTTTAGCATACTAACAGTCATCGAATGAATCCAAAATCGAAGTTGTTGCAACGGCGTGCAGTACGCAGTACATCATCTTGAACGTGCATACTGCATACTGTGTGCGATGTAATAATCGCCCGTAGTTGTGGAACGTTGTCCGCATCTGCGGCCGTTATATCAGGGTTGCCAGGTTGGCATTTTTAAGGCCAAATTCCAGAAATTTGGCCTTTTTAAAAGTGGTTTGGCATGAAAAAATGGTGTTTGGCATGTACGTCATAGTTTGGCATTTTTTGGCCTTTTTTGATGGTGTTGGCATGAAAAAACATTGTTTGGCGTTTTTTAAGCAGTGTAGACTGTGCTGTTTTCGGAAAAACAAGTTTCTTTAAGAAATGATCTACTGTACAGTGTGTGTTGTTAATTGTAGATTCTTGGTACAAAGCAGATGTTAGATTGTAAACACAAATAACACAGGCATGGGCGTCCGCAAATATTTTTCCAGGGTAGGCAAAGTCGACATTTTGGTTGTCCATTTCAGGCTGCTGACGATGCAAATGCAAATAGATGTTCACGTAACGCTAGACGTTCACATAAAAATATTTCTTTTCAGTTTTCACATCGTACGTTTCTTTTCACACCGTGATTTATTGCTATCAGCAGTCGCTGCGTCGCTGCATTACCTCCCACAGATGTCTGCGTTCAACAGTCACATGCAGCAAAACGCCTACTGCCGCAACTTGAATGAACCTTTGTTGCCATGTTATTGTTACGTGATAGAGGGGAATTTTAAAACTATCCTCCCCCGAGTTTCGCAACCTGCCTCTGCAGGCAATGTAGCGGATTTAGTGAACTGCAAGCTCATCAGTCATCACTGCATGATGCCCGAACAGTAAAGCCAGCTCTTGTGCAGTGTGAGTGTCATACCGGAAAATGAAACTGTCATTGCAAGAATTAAGTAAATTAAGCTGCTGACTTTGGGTGGTCTAGAAATTTTTGTTTCTTAGACCCAATTTCCAGGTAGTAGCAAATGCCCATTTCCCCCTTCCCATGAACACAAAGGGATGACAAACACCGAAACAGCGCACCAGCTATAACTACTTTCACTGATTGTCAAATTTCAATACGGCAGTGGAAAGAAAATGAAGACATTTTGACAACAGGTTCTGAAGTAAATGGCTAAAAACGTCGGATGGAGATGCTCAGTGGCGCACAAAAGCATGAAAATTGTTTTGACCAAGGTATCAAATGCTTTTGCAAGATATTTTTAACTTGAGACGGACAACCGTTTGTTTTCATTAATTTAAATCATGATTTGATGGTTGGTATTAATTATAAAATCAATTTAATTATGTATTACCATTTGTCTTGCGCATATCCTCAACATGGAGGGGATGAAAGAGTAATCACAAGAAAATGCAACTAATACTGACTACTTTTTCAAGATAATAATTGAAACTGTGCAACATCGTTAAGTATACTAGTCATAAATGTGAACTTTTCAATTACTGCTACATGTGTTTTGTATTTGAGTTGGCTTATAATCTGAACTCTCCGTGGATGGACATCATTGTCGCAATTCTTGTCACAAAATTGCTGACCAAGAACTTGTTATTGAGTGCCTATGGCGATAGATATTCCCTAGGTTAGTACATGTGGCCTTTCAAATTGTATCAATTTTTTGATAAAACAAATCAATAAATTTGCAGCAGCAAAGGCAAGAAAACCTTGTCTTTGAACTTGGATAATTGCTAGTAAAGCATTACAAACTGACCCGTTCAGTGGCGGATCCAGACCAGGCGTTTGGGGGGGCAGTCAAATAGGGGGGCGCCAAAACGTCTTCACTTGTTAAATATCCCTGGTTCTTTGTGACAACCGTTGGATAGCACAAAAACGTGGTTATCTTTTGTAGGCTAAAAAGGTGGCAATTTTGTTGGTCGAAATATGCAATCTTCTATGGATTAAAATCGCTTTATATCATAATTCGTAAAAAGTTTGAAGCGGGTCCAAGAAGATGGCCCTGTTTTTCACAGGTTACACATAACTGAGAACATTGTTGGTGTCCCAAAAATGTTTTATTTAAAAATAAATCTTTGATAGATATACCCTAAGGCAGTGGTCCCCAACCTTTTTGTACCGCGGACCGGTCAATGTATCACAATTTTACCCCGGCCCAGGAATACTCTATGATGGTTGCTCTTTTTCAGCAGCTGAAATTAAGTTACCAGTAATGAACCATTAGACAAGGCTGCTACAGTACGGTCTGCAGCTTTGCTCCATCTCCAACACTCTCACTTTACGCTCCATGCTCTCGCTCTATGCACCCAACAGTCAGTGGCGTAACTAGAGGTTTGAGCCAGGGGGGAAAAGCTTAGCTGAAGGGGGCCCACTAGCACAAACTCAGTAAAAGGTTAAGAAATGATAGTGAATCTATGGATGTCGTAGATGTCCATACTAGATAAAAAAAGAAAACACCCCGAAAAACGCAAAACACAACAAATTAACGAATGCTAAATATCAAAATGTCAACTAAAGGAGCCAGTTTTTTAATTTGGCTTGCCAGGGGCGGATCGCCCCCTTGAACCCCGTCAGTAACGTCACTGCCAACAGTGCTTCCACGGGAAAAATGGACAAATCACACGCCCAGTCAGATACCTACCCTTTCGAAAGGGGAGCAATGGGGCGGATTTGCCTTTTTAATAATAGTATTATTGGTAATTTCATTGTCTATAAAGATCGAATTGAAACAGTTTTGTTGAAGTTAAGCGCCCACCCAGAAAATTCGGATTGGTTTTCTGTAATTTTTGTTATTGTTTTTGAGGTTAAAATTGTTGCTGAAAAGAAACAAACACAACTGGTAATGATTTATTTGTTTTTTGTACGTTTTCACTGCGCTCAACTATTTAATTGCCCCCCTGCCCTACCGCTACTCCAGCGTCCCTGGTTTCATATAATTGAACATTGGGCTGCTGATGTCAATAAAAAAGTGCCAATCCTATTAGTCCAGAATATAAAAAAAATGTGACACTGTTCAAAAAAAGAAGGGGCAGACGGGATGAGACCCTAAATTTACAGGAAATACCTGCAAACCCAAGTTCTAGTCTCCACGATAGTCATTTTCCAATTTATTGTATACTACTGTGAACTCTCCCCAAACGAGCTTAAAGGCGCCCCTAATGCTGTTGATCAGGCGATGGATCTGCTTCTATCCAGGCCAACAAACACAGGTGAGAATCACTTTATAACCAAATATAAAACTGCGAATATCAGCCAACACCACATTTACCATTAAAAAACTAAAGTTTGCACCAGAAGATTGTTTTCTGCTCGAATTTGTCTGATTTACACCAAATGATTTCACCAATATGCTGCACATTTTGCTGTCGGTTAAAGATTTCGCTAATCATGCCAAATTTGTTTTTTAATGGCCGGCCTGAGCTGTCTACGGGTTTGGAATTCCAACAAAAGGATCAAAACCATACGGTAGGGAATCTATTTACTATCACGGGCCACATATATTGCGAAATGTTGTTGGAGTCGCAAAAATAAATAATTTTGTCTTAAACTTTTTCCCTTGTCTTCCTAAGGAATATATGGAGAGAAAACTAGAATGACCGAGAGATACGTCTCTTGACATACTAAGTATCTGTTTATCACAGAGTTTCGTTTTGATGCGATTTGAGTTCTATCTTGGGTGACAAAAATTCTCATACACGGGCCATGATATTCACACGGTCTGTATGTGTTCCCGGGCCGCAGGTTTTCCACCCCTGGCATATGGCGATCAGTCACTGTTGCTAGGCACGTAATCAGGGGGGAGAATGGCGCCGCATTCCCTGTCAAATGTGACTGCAAATACTGAACCAATGAGCTGAAATTGTCATGACCGCGTAAAGCCTGTTCATTCCACCAAGCTGATAGCTGGTATTTTGCCAATATTTTAGCGTTAGGGCTGACTGCTGAGTACTATGGTTTGTTGAGGAACGTCGTGCCAACGCGTAGTAATTCAATGCTGCGCTGCGTTTTCCGCGTTGGTCTGATGTGTTGCTAAATTGCATTGTTAGGTCACAATGTTCTGTCATGAATCACCCTCAATACGTTTTTGTCAGATAGCGGTAAGGTGCTTGCTAACATACCATAGCTTTTTACATGCTGCAATATGGTAAAAGCAGCGGCATTATTTCCGACAATAAACTCATCCACTATCTTTATGTTACAAATACTACTATATACCATATACCATTTAGGGGCGTAACGAGCGGGTGCAATGGGGGAGCAATTCCCCGGGCACCGAAATCACTATGGGGGGCGCCGCATGGCAGCGGGGGGCGCTGAAAATTTCCAACAATGTCTCAGATACTTCCTTCAATGCAGTAAATTTGTTTCCAACGAGACCTCAGATTCAAATATGAGGGCGCCAAATTTGGTTCTTGCGCCGGGCGCCATCTATCCTCGTTACCCCCCTGGGCGTAGCAAGTTTCGGGGCGCCAAAGGGCCCCCCAAAGCAAGTTGGCGCCCCCGTCTTCGAACCTGAGGTCTTTTGAAAGCAAATGCACTGTATTGAAGAAAGTATTTGTGACATTGTTGGGACTTTACGGCACACCCTGCAGTCATTCGGTGCCCCCATAGTGATTCGGCGGCCGGGGAATTGTGCCCCCGTTGCCCCTTCCCGCGTTACGATCCTGGTATCATACAGATCTACTACGGAATCACGGACTGCACTGCAGGGGCGTAACGAGTGAGGAAAGGGTAGCACAATTCCCCGGGCGCCGAATCACTACTGGGGGCGCTGAAAATCCCAACAGTATCACATGTGCTTTCTTCAACGCAATGCATTTGCTTCCGAAAGACCTCAGGTTCGAACAGGGGGGCGCCAAAGTTGCTTTTTGCCGCGGGCGCCATCTAACCTCGCTACGCCTCGGCTGCACTGGCAGCATGCCTGAAACTGGTTTTTGGCTGTGCAAGCTTCCTGAATCGTGCGTCAGTTATACGTTTTCCATTGCATTCTTATTTTCATTGCTGCTTTTCCTTTCAAGGCTACCATCAAGCATTATAAATGAACTTGTAACAAAAATATATTTGCACAGCTCAGCGACAAGTCCAGAACTGTGCTAGCGAAAGCGACAGCGTTTGTAATTGCTGAGCAGTTCTCACGCGGTCAAGAAATAAGAGAACAGTAGTATTATTACTAAAGAATAGCATTGTTGATTACAATCGACAAGAGGCTGAGTCAAAGTCCGGCACGTGAATCTTGAAGTTCAACGAAGTGTCAAGCATTGTTTGTTTAGAATATTTTAAAGTTCTTTTTCCACTTCGTTAAGCACCAAAAAGGGGCGCATTTATATCAAAGGGGCGCTATTTTAACGGGGCGCCACAGACGTTTGGGGGGGCAGTTGCACCAAACTGCCCCTCTGGATCCACCACTGGACTTGTTTCAGCTAAATTGTTGTTAGTTGGGGTGATGAAGCAGCAAAAAATTATGTCAGCTTCCTGAACTTTGCAGCAGAACTTTGAATTTGCTGTTGTGCTTTCTCTTTACGTTTTTGAGCACCAGAACTCACATTTAATCCTACTTCGTATATTTATGTTGCACATATTTGTATTTCGTTGTCAAAACTGCAGTCTGTACTGCATAATCAACATTACAAAGATCACTAAGTAAAGAAATGGGATACACACCAAAAATTTTAATTGATAACGTTTGTGTCAAATTGCCATATAGAGCGTTTGCAATACTCAGAAAAAGTTGAGAAATGATAGTGAATCCGGATGTGGATGGCTATCAGACGACTCCTGATAATGATTGCACACTGCTTTAACCAGCGGTTCCAAAACTTTTTCGAGCGTGATTGAAATCTGAATTGGTGAACATCTTGCGAACCAATTCTCAAACAGCGTATATTAGTTTGTCAAATATGTTGATTTTTTTGAATGATTTTTGGCAGTAGGTTGCTAAGTTTGTTTTCAGTGTCAGCAGTTTACTCTTTTCTCGAGTAGGCCTACCTACGCTATACTACAAACAGACATTAAGCGAACAAGTTTGAAGAATTACAACTCAGGTTTAGGTTCGATCGCCTCGGCGCGACCTATCTTCTGATCCTCTGCTACATCACAACCTTTGTTTGGGTCGCGACCCATACTATGGGAACCACTGGCTTCAACGCTTAAACCTGTCAAAACGCTTTAAACCTGTTTTACTTCGTTATATAGCCATTTTTATGTTATTCGAGTACCCTTTGTTCCAGCTTCTCGGTTAGCGTGTCATTGAATGTGCGATTCATCGGGTATGCTCGAAGACTTACACCCGCATATATGTGGCGCGAACAAACGAAGACTTAAGCCCATATATATCTAACGTTTGTGAGTTTTTAGAAACTAATTATTGCATGCCCACACGATGGCTAACGGGCCCCCTTCAGAAAGTTTTCCCCCCTGGCTCAAACCTCTGGTTACGCCACTGATTGTGGGGGGGCAGCACTTTTCGACTCGCCCCGGGGCGGCACTGCCCCATGTCGGGTCCCTGCTTCATAGTACATTTTTCAAAGGAAAAGTGAAGAGTGGGATTTTTGATTGGTTTCATTGTGTTTTTTTTAAATGGGCTTTTTGAAAAAACCTAGTGTTTTATTGGTTGGGTCCAATTACATCAACACTGAATACAATAATAGACGTTTAATTGAATTTCTGAGCCAAATTTCAAAACTGTCCTAACAACCGTCCTATTTGATTTTATGATGCATCACTAGATCCTCGTTTTGTTTTTTGTGCTAATACAGTCGCACACCCGTGCTTGCAATATGTGCTTCGTTTCGAGCTTCGTCATTGATTGGCATTTCAGGCGGATTGATCATAACGGCTCACACAAGCCCGCATCTTTTCTTTCCCGTTAGTAATTGTACATATAGCAGCCACATAATAAAAAACAAAAATGTTCTTGCATACTTCATGCACATTCTCAATTCTTGTGTACAGTTTGGCAAGTGTCAAACTGTCAACCCTGGGTGTATGCCATCCCAGCCACATTCCTTCTGATTGATTGCTATACGACGAGACATTCGCGCAGTCTTGAACTGCTCTGACGTAGCACTAAACGTGTTCTCCCGTGTTTTAACGCGTTTCCGGATATTATTGCGGTCATGAACTGATTCGTCTTAGGAGACCGCTATAATTCATGTTCATTGCAGTGACACATTGTAGCCTACAACAACGAGTAAAAAGTGCACGTAGAATAATATGCACAGGGATGCCGGAGAATGGAGTCATGGCGAGGGCATTTCCCCTTCTGCCTTTTCAAAAGAGGGGCAACGGGAGCGGAGGTGCCTTTTCATCATAGATGTAGGAGCAAGCAAATTTTGGGGGTGCGAAGGATTTTGCCCGAATCTCCCAAGACTTGCCCGAAAAGTTTTTTGTGCAACCTGCAAATTTTCTCCCACAAAGATCATGAAGACCTCTTTTTCGTGTAACCTCCGAAATAAGATCCTCATGTGTTTTTATGCAAACTTGGGCGCCACCTTGTGAAGTCAAACAACGTTGGGCGCCATTTTTACCAGGACTGTCAGGGCTTTTGCTCAGATATTCTGCAAATCAAAACTTTTGGGGATGCGCTTGCAACCCATGCACCCCCAGCTCCAACACCACTGCTTTTCATAACAGCATCATAGGTAATTTCATCATTTATCAACAACGACTTGAAACGAATTTATTGCAGCTGTTGCGATTGGAAAGCCCGAGAGGCAAGTGCGCAAAGCTTCAAACTGTGGCAGCAAGCAACAATAGAGATCACTCTATTATTGCTCTTTCGCGCCACGTTTATATGGGTGTTGTTCTTCGCGCACATCCCGTTCGTGGTGAATCACACATTCAACGCAACGCCAACGGAGAGGTTGCAACACAGCTATTCCGGCACCCAGAAAATCCAGAATGATTTTCTATACCTTCTGTCATAATTTTTGAGGTTAACATTGCTGATGAACAGAAACAAACATAATTTGTAACGATTTCTTATAAGTTTCCATTGCGCTCAACTGTTTTACTGCTCCCCCTTCCCTATAGAACCGTCGCGAGAAAGTTTTCAATAGGAGGGCTTTACATCTGTTCATGGGGGCTTGACATTCTGAAATTAGATAAAAAACTCCGCCGAGTTATAGTGCTTCATAATGCAATTTGGGACGGTGTAGCTTTTTTTGAAGGGGCTAAGCCCACAAAAGACCTCTGTGGCGACGCGACTGCTTCCCTACCGCTGCTCCGGCGTCCATGAATATGCATGTTGTGTCAACAAACTTTGTCAAAACGTTGGTTTGCAAAGGCGAATATGACGTCATATTGTGCCGTCACAAATAGCGTTTATCCAGTAAAAATGACCACCATACGCCACTGCTCAATACTAGAATTTGGTAGGGGAGAATCCAATTAAGCAGACGCCCCGGGCATCACCAGACCTCTGCACACCACTGTTTTCAGGGCAAGCACAAGCTGCTAAAAAATCCTGAATGATAAAAAATACATATTCAATACAGTGGAAGATTTCAGGGCAATTCTGTTTTTCAGGGCAAGCGCAAGTTGCTCAAAAATCCTGAAAGATAAAAAATACAAATTCAATGTAGTGAATTTAGGGCAAATTCTGTTTTTCAGGGCTCGCTCGCACAGCAGCGATAACACAGGCAGGTTTAGGGAGTCAGACCGTACGATCCGGAAGCGTCGTTTTTGAAACATTGCGTTGCGTCATCGAAGTCCTGCACATATTTGCATCAGTAAAAGCAATTACCGTAAAGTTTCTTGCCTGGGAGAACACAGCACGCAAGGAACTTCAACCCCTTATGTTAACAATCAAGTTAACTACAGAATTTGCCTATAGCGGCACCTCTAAGGGGTTGCATAAAGAACGTTATTACCGAATTGACATTATAAGCGAATTGAAATGCATGTAAAAGATGCCATCGGGACCGAATAAAATGTAACGTTATGGACGAATTGACGTTACAGACGAAACCGTTGTAAACGAATTCAACTCTATAAAACAGATTTACATAAGGTTTCAGGCCCCATTCGGACTAAACTAAAAAGTTATTTTCAGGGCATATTGTTTTTTTTAGGGCAAATTGTTGCTTTCAGGGCAAATTTTTTCCGTTTTTTCTGACCCCCCAGTAAAATGCCTTCCTGTACGCCTATGGTTGAATCTGAGAGAAAACACCTGTTGTTGCAAGCACGCCTCAAAAATATTTCGAGATTAGACCCAGTGCAACGGCCCTTTGAGACAAAAGTGGGCTTCAGCAATCCAAGGTTTCTACTGGTTATAAAGGGCCGAGTGGATTACATTATTGACAGGTCAGGTGGGAATTAAGTCTGAAGCTGGCGTCCGCACGGCTGTCAACTTTCGGTGTACGAACGAAGCTTGTTTGAAGTTCATCCGAAAAGGCAGGTATGTCATAGTTCGTATTGCACAAAATCCCAAGTCATCTGGAGCTGTTTTCATTCGTTAAATCGAGTCTGAGCAACTCGTCCCACTCATGATTCGTAGTCAGTCAAGCGGGTTTTGGTGAAACTACTTTTCGTGATAAGCACTAGCAGTATATCCAGTAAAGGGTTCGAGTAATTTGTCTCCACCGAGACTCGCAAAAATGGGTATCGAATCTCCATCAGTACGGGCTGGTTAACAGATGTGCCCCTGTCATTACCCCATAATGATGGGCGTCTGAAGGGAGGGCCAAGGCCCTTTCAAATTTGATATGTTTCGGCAGGGAGGGCGAAAGCCCTTTGAAATTTGATATTTTTTGTGACGTTTCAATGGAAAATTATTTTTATGCCCCCAATCAGTGCTCTTGAAAATGATCAATGACCCGAATGCTGGCCGACGGCTACAACCAGGGCTGTGGAACCGGAGATCAAATTTCAGGTTCTGGCCCCAAGCATCCAATTTTTTTGGCTCAAGCCCCAGGGTGATTTTGTCCATTGAAAACTGAAAACCATTGTAATATTTGTACAACGCGCTTGCCCCCAAACTGGGGTTGTGGAACCGGAATCCAAATTTTAGGCTACGGTTTCACAGCCTCCGCCACAACACTGGTTTTACTTTTTACGGACCAATAGAAGGACAGCCTGCCTGCAAACACTGAGCATGAGTTTACGGCATATTAGTGAATATGTAATGCTTGTCACCACTGGTGTGGAGACATTTAGAAAGAGGTAATGATCTATTTAAACGAAGATGTGAATTGCTGCGGTGAAGACTCAATTGAGAAATTCACAAAAAATAATTGGACAAAAGGTCCCAATATTTTGGTGCCATATGAAGCAGGGGAGCATCTTCCCCCTATCAAAAAGACGGGGCAACATTCCTTCGAATGCACCACTGAGTTGCCACCAAAATGCTACTAGTTTGGTAAAATAAAATTCGCCACCACGACCTGTTGACTTTTCAGACCGGCATATTTACGAAATGTAACCGTGTTCGAAAAACAAATAGTTTTCAGGTAAACCTAAAACCTAACCCTAATTGTAACCTAATGCTAACCCCTAAACCTAAAGTTTGGAAAAAAAGTGATAACAGTACCATGAATTGAAACGTGCAACCACCACTGTCAAAACGAAAGTAGCAAGCGAGAGTCGAACTGAAAACCTTCGCTATTTCAAACCTCAAACATTACCCTAGGCTAGAATGACGGTGGCAATTTATTGACATACTGAGCGTTTTATGGCAGTCGCATCTGTAGAAACTGCTTGTTTTTCGAATACGGTTACATTTTGTAAACATGTAGCCCGGGAAGCGTCGGGGAAACAGGCTTTAACCCAATAAACTGGTTATTCTTATGGTTTTGCTGTTCACACGTTCTTCCAAAAGGTCAGAGTGCAGAAGGCGTTGAGACTGCCATAAGCAACTGAACGTCGGGTGACACAAAAGGGTGACCCTGGAGCCAGGGTCGTAACGAGGTCAGATGGCGTCGGTGGCAAGAAGCATTTCTGGCGCCCCATGTTCGAAACAGGTCTTTCGGGAGCAAAGTTACTGTACTGAAGTATTGTGACATCATGGGACTTTTCGGAGCACCCGTAATGATTCGGCGCCCAGGGAATTGTGCCCCCTTTTCCCCCCCTCGTTACGCTCCTACCTGGAGTAAGTCACTGATTTAATGGTCATACCGACGAGCAGCAGGTTCACTGCAGGCCCGTAGCCAGGTTTTAGGGTTTGGGGGGAAAAGTACATTTTTAGGGGGGCAGTAGGTTTGTTTTTATTATTTTTTTTAAACAAATTTTTCTGGGCACAACAAAATTTGGAGGACATTGCCCCCGCATGCCCCCCGTGGCTACGGGCCTGGGGAACGGTCAAGTGAGGCCCCAAGGCACGACTTCAAATTTCCTTTTCCAAAAACGAACAGCGGAAGTGACGTCCTCGCGAACGCGCGTGTGACTTACAACGACAATCGTTTATTTCGCAATTGGCAAGCGCAGCGAAGCGTGCCGCGCGGCACTGTGACGTCACAAAGAATAAATACAGCACCTGGTCAAACGAAAGCTCGAAATCGTAAAAAAGAAAAACGACGACACACCGGGGGTGGTTTCGCTGACTGCGGCGCACAGAAGGCGCCGATCTCGCGCGACGCACAGAAGACGCCGATCTCGCGCGACGCACAGAAGACGCCGATCTCGCGCGACGCACCGCGGACGCGTCGTTTGTTGGGGGGATCGCGAATCTGTTGTAACGATGGCTGAGTCGCTGCTTCACAGGAACAAACACACGAATAGACAAGGTTACGGAACATTTGGATTGAGCTTGGGGG